>Ga0210050_1004316_pt1 | contig 11933 bp, 11 predicted proteins | sample CryGey132114_all_FD_185463 | JGI IMG/M metagenome (GOLD analysis project Ga0210050, IMG submission 185463) | Groundwater microbial communities from aquifer - Crystal Geyser CG22_combo_CG10-13_8/21/14_all (SPAdes) (version 2) | ecosystem: Environmental > Aquatic > Deep subsurface > Groundwater ...
ACAAACAACTTCTCAATTACAAATCTTTCCTCAAAAGAAAGATGATGAAATTTCTTCTTCATGACAATTAAAATTAATTCTTCTAATCTATTAATTCTAACTGTCCTAATTCAAAGGTTAACTGGAGACTGAAGTTGAATAAATATAATACATTTATATTCAACCTTACATATATTAAATATAAATACTGAATTACATTTCTTTATATTCAATCTTACACATATTAAATATAAATACTGAATTACATTTCTTTATATCTATATTGTAATGCTTCAAGGATATTATCACTTTTTATTTCTAAGGAGCCCTCAATATCAGCAATGGTGCGGGCAAGCTTTATTGTACGATGATACCCACGAGCTGACATATTATGTTTTTCTGCGGCTTCATTCAAAATTTTCTTTACTTCAGGTGATAGCTCTACAATCTCTAAAAGATTTCGAGCATTCATTTGACCATTAGTTTTTATGTGTGGATATTTTTCAAAGCGTTTTTGTGCGATTGCATGTGCTTTTTCCACCTCTTTTCTCAGTTTATCACCCTCACCCGTTCGCTCTGTTCTCTCAGAAAGATCTTTATATTCAACTTTTGAGACCTCAATCCACATATCAATTCTGTCTACGATAGGGCCAGAAAGTTTACGTTTATATCTCTCGATATTCATTGGTGTGCAAATACATTCTTTTTTACTTCCACGGTTGCCACAAGGGCATGGGTTCATGCTTGCAACAAGGATAAAACGTGCTGGAAATTCGGCAGACCCTTTTGCGCGTGAAATACTAACATAAGCATCCTCAAGAGGTTGACGAAGTGTTTCCACCACACGTCTATCAAATTCAGGAAATTCATCTAGAAAAAGTACTCCCTTGTGCGCAAGCGTTACTTCTCCTGGTTTTGGGTTTACACCTCCCCCAATAATAGCAACATAACTTGAGGTGTGGTGAGGAGATCTAAATGGAGGTTCTAGTATTAAACCCGTTTTTAGTTTGCCGGCTATAGAATGTATACCTGTTACTTCTAAAGCATCATCAAATGAAAGAGGTGGTAATATCCCGGTGAATGCGCGCGCGAGCATTGTCTTCCCTGTTCCGGGTGGTCCATAAAGTGCAATATTGTGTCCACCAGCAGCAGCTATTAGAAGTCCTCGTTTGGCTGTAGAATTGCCTTTTATATCATCAAATTCAATACCAGTTTTCTTTGCTTTTCTTGTTGAAATTTTGGTCTTGGGGCTTTTTGTAATCGTAAATTTTTTTTCATCATTCAGGTGATCGATTACATCATTAAGTGTTTCTGCGCCGTATACATTGATTCCATCTATAAGCGCGGCTTCAAGAGTGTTTTCTTTTGGTAAAAACACATCTGTAAAACCACGTTTTTTTGCTTCTATTACAAGAGGCAAAACACCAGTTATTCTTCTTAGTTTTCCATCAAGAGACAACTCTCCTAAGAAGATTTTTCCTGTTGGGTCAAATGTTGTAACCCGTTCCCCCGTGTCTGGATCTTTGTATGCGAGTAAATAAGCAAGTGCTATAGCCAGATCAAAAGACGGACCCTCTTTTTTGACATCAGCTGGTGCCAAGGAGACTATCACCTTACTGTTTTGTTTTTTGGGAGATGGTAAATCAGAATTACCAATTGCAGCACTTACTCTGTCTCGAGACTCTTCTACCGCTTTATCAGGAAGTCCTACAATCGTGAATGCTTGGAGGCTTTTCACAATAATATCAACCTCTACAGTTATAATCTGTGCGTCTAACAATATTGTGTGTGCGCTATAAACTTTTGCAAAACTCATTATGAATTTCAGTATACAGAAGAGTTTATAAAGTCGAAAGTATATAAAATTTATAAAGTCTGTAAATAGAAAAATAATAAAAATTCGGGGGTTTAACCCCCGAATTTAAAATATATGACAAGAAAGCTTATTTTGTGTAAAAAACCTATCTCCACACCACAAAATTCAGACTGGTTAAAAAAGTCGAAAGTTTACCTGCCTGCCGGCAGGGGGGTAAAGTTTATAAAGTCACAAGCATTAAAAAAAACGACCCGGGCGGGTCGTTTTTTTAATTTAGTTATTGTTTTCTACTGCGTCTGAGTTTTCTACCTTTGTTCTTGCTGAATGGTTGGCAAGCAATCTTTCTTCTGGAATTGGCTCGCCGTCTACTTCATCGATTCCATATGTCCCATCTTCTATTTTTTTGAGTGCGCGCTTTACGTTGTTGAATTGAATCTCCAGGTCTTTTAATAGTGCTGTATTCTCTTCAAAATCGATAATAGCGTCTGCCGCATCGTTTCTGTCTGGTAGCGGTGTGGGATCATTGTATTCTGGTTGTGGTTCCCAGTCGTTAGGATTATCTGGATTTTTGTGTCCAACAGTAGCAAGCTCTTTTTCTAATCTAGCAAGATCCTGCTCTAATTCTTCTTTTATTTTTTCTAAATCTAATGCCATATATGAGCATTATACCAGAGAGTTTTTTTGATACAAACATATTTAAATCCGACCCCAGAACCAGAAATAAGTTTCGGTACAGGGCAAGAATCCGAAACTCGTACGAATCCAGTCCGACAGAATCCACGCCAGAATGACTCTGTCGGGCTGGATTCAGGTGGGTTGTAAATTGGAAATTTTTTATCTACTATCGGGTAAACTGTATCCTCTCCACCCTTCCGATAATATCCTTTAGCGTTCCCTCATTAGTTGTCATTACTATTGTTTCTGAGTTGATAAATGAGTAAAGCATCATTAATTCACCGTTGTCGTCTAGCATTACACGCGTATCTCTGTTTAATATTACCTTGTCTTTAAATGGGTGTTTCTTTAAAAGATCGGCTGTTGTGGTTGCTGTTCCCTCTATACTTGGATTATTCAATATTAGTATACCCTTCATATCTTTTTCCAGTGTTTTTTCCCACTCCAACATTCCAGCAAAAGAGTTTCCATAAGAATTGCTCTTTAAAACTATAAAAGGCTGATTTCCGTCATATACATGCATCCCGAATACAAAATCCGAACTTATGTTTCTTGTCAAAATGCTTGGTGCGGTGATGCTGAAAAGATCAAGAAAGTTTGTAAAATTTAATATTGTTTTTGCATCAGAAACTTTTTTTGTGAAATAGAATTGTGTTGCGGTGCCTAATTGTCCTAATGTGCTCCCCCGCAATTCTTTTAATTTCCCGAAGAAAATACTTTTAGTCCCGTCGTCCGTTGGTATTTCAACCGATTTTTCTACAAGGAAAAATGATTCTGGTTTTAAATCATCACCCGAAACAGCGACAGCAACAGTTTCTATTTCTGATGATGGCCAAAAAGAAACTAAAACAACCGATCCACCCAAAATAAAAAGAAGAATAAGCAAACCAATAAAGACTTTGCTCCAGTTTATGACACTTCTTGGCTTGTTCGGCAGTTCGTATTTTGATTCGTTTGTTTTACCAGTTGCTATATTTTTTCTTTCAATTTCTTTTTTCTTTATTTCCGCGCTTCTTATTGAAGACACAGATGCACGGCTACCACGAAGAACTCTCGCAATGTCATCTTCGTATGTTCGTAGCGTTGAAAAAGACTTTTCATCGGGTTTCATTTTTGGTTTTTCTGGTGTTGTGTCTACTGGGGTTGTTTCTTGTTGTTTTTGTTCATTCGGTTTTGTGTTATTGACAGGGTTAGCTATAACGGCATCATTTTTGTTTTTTACATCTTCTTTTGTTGGCACAACTTCTTCTGCTGTTTTTTGTGGTGCCACAAAATTATTTATTTTTGTGACAACATCTTTTTTGATAGGCACTTTAATATCTACTTGTGGAAGGATTTTATGTGAATGTTCACTTAAATCAACAAAATCATCCTTTGGTGGTTTGTTGTCTAAAAACTCAGGAGCATTACCGTCATTTGGCAAGTTTTGTGGTGGTTGTGGTGTCTTGTTATTTTCTTCCATAGCAAAATCGCTGTTATATATTTAAATTATACAACACTAATTATTTTTCTTCCTTATATAGTGTGAAGAAATATTTTTTTATCGCATTTCTTTCAATGCTTTTTTTGCTTCTGCCCACTTCGGATCTCGAGCTTTTATAGACAGCCCAACTTTTCCATTTTCAATTTTGGAAATTTTTACTGGCACTATCTCTCCTTCTGATAGATAGTCGCCAACCTTTTCTACTCTAAATGGTGCAATTTCTGATATGTGTATCAACCCTTCTGTTTGTCCGCCAATAGACGCAAATGCCCCAAACTCTACTATCTTTACAACTGTCGCGTCCGCCTCCTCGCCAATCTTCCACTCTTTCACAAGGTCCTCTATAATAGCTCTCGCTTTTTCTGTACTATCACCTACTCCGGTGAGATAAACAGTCCCATCATCTTCTATTGTTATTTCAGCGCTACTTCTTTCCTTTATGTCTTTAATTGTTTTTCCTCCCCCGCCGATTACGAGTCCAATCTGGTCTTGTTTAATTGTCATTAAAAGAATTTTCGGTGCGTTTTTGTTTATTTCTGTTCTTGGTGAGCTGATTTCTTTTTCAATTACATCAAGAATTTGTATACGAGCTTTTTTTGCAGCATATAATGCCTCACTCAAGATTTTTACAGGCACACCATCAACCTTAACATCCATCTGAATTGCTGTTATTCCTTCTCTTGTTCCTGCAACCTTGAAGTCCATATCTCCGTGGTGATCTTCTGGACCCTGTATATCAGTCAAGAGCTTGTAATTTCCTTTATCGTCCATCATAAGACCAGAGGCAATACCCGCAACAGGTCTTTTTATGGGTACTCCAGCGTCCATTAGGGCAAGAGTTGAGCCACAAACTGAAGCCATAGAGGTAGAACCGTTTGACGCGAATGCCTCAGATACTATTCTTATAGTATAAGGAAACTCCTCTTTCGTTGGTATAACCCCCAATAGCGCTTTTTCTGCCAAGGCTCCGTGCCCGATTTCTCGTCTTCCTGGATTTCCCACCCTGCCGGTTTCTCCTACAGAGAAAGGTGGAAAGTTGTAATGATGAATAAATTTCTTATCGCTCTTTTCTTCCATTCCGTTTATCATTAACGCGTCGTCTGGCCCTCCAAGGGTAAGTACAGAAAGGACGTGGGTGCCTCCTCTATAGAAAAGTCCTGAGCCATGTAGTTTTCCAGAAATTCCTCCAGCCTTTGCCATAAGTGGTCTTATTTCGTCAAAACCACGGCCGTCTGCTCGTTTGTCGTCTTCTATTGCTCCCCGGTGAAGTTCTTTGTCCATCATTTCTTCTAGGTAATCAGAAGCAAGTGAATGATTTTCGTCTGGAAGGTTTTCTTTTAGTGTGGCTTTCCAGTCTTCGTGTAATTTCTTTATGCCTTCTTTGCCGGGCTTTCCTATAAATAAACCTTCGTTGAGTTTTGGAGCGATATCTTTTTCAAACAAAGCAATAATCTCAGGAGAAACCTCCTCAATCTCCACCTCTCTTTTGGTTCTTCCAACTTCTTTAACTATTTGTTTCTGCCAATTTTGTAGTTTATCAAGTTCTTTTACGGCCTCTTCTAGACCTTGTGTTACCAAGTCCTCAGAAATTTCTGATGAACCATCTTCTATCATGTTTACATTTCCATCCTTACCACAAACAAAAAGGTCCATTTCAAAATCAGTGCTGTTTCTGTATTCATAATTCGGATTTAGTCGTAGAGTATTATCGCCTTTGATTTTTCCAATTCTTACGGCGCTAACTGGCCCATTCCAAGGGATATCGGATGTTGCAAGAGCAAGAGATACTGCGTTTACTGCAAGCACATCCGGATCAGCCTCGTCTATAGAAAGTACTGTTGTAACAACCTGCACGTCATATCTCATTTTTTGGTTAAATAGTGGTCTTATTGTGCGATCTACCACTCTTCCAGTAAGCACAGCTTCGTCAGAAGGTTTTCCTTCTCTTCTCATAAATCTGCTACCGAGTATTTCGCCAGATGCGTAAAACCTTTCTTCATAATCTACCTTTAAGGGGAAATAGTCAGTTCCTGTGTTTGGCTTGTCCCCCATTACAACAGTTGCAAGTACAGCAGTATCCCCACAGCGCAAAATAACAGAACCATGGGCTTGGTTTGCTATGTCGTTGAACTCAGCTGTGAAGGTCTTCCCCCCTAGTTCAAGTGTATATTCTCTTTTTTCCATAATGTATTTTGAGTAGTTCTCAGATTTCAGAGCTCAATATAGTCATTTTTTGACCATTCAACCCTGTATATCTGCGAACTACAGTTAACCTCTAATACATACAAAATACACCCAAAGACAAGGTATGTCGAGAATATGTTTTATAAAAAAGTCTCAATCCTTTGCAGATTAATGGAAAAGGTGCATTTTATTAAAGAAAATGTACAAAACAAACCAAGGTTTATAAACATGGGACAACCAAACGTTTTGGATGTAGTTGAGCAGGTTTCGTGGTTTAATGATCATGTGGTTGCACCAAGGGCTCTTGATGATGAAGAGCTTCGCGATCGTAATATTATTCTGAAAGAATTGAAACAAGCCGTATGTGAAGAGCAAGATATTTCGTTTCGGGATGATGTTTTTGATTTTATACCAAGTAGCATCACTTTGGGAAGAAAATCTTCTAAAATTTTTGAATATTTGGTAGAGGTTCAGGAAAGGATACTATCCCTTGGTGTTTGGTAGTTTTATCGATAAGGCCCAGGTATCTGTTGGAGACCTGGGCCTTGATGATTTCTGTGGATAATTAGTCTTGCTTGTAAAGACAAAGTTTTCTATACTTTCTATATAAATTCTAATATTTTGGAAAAATATTAGAATAGAATTATGAATAAAGAATTATGAATTATGAACAATTTATCAATTTATTTAAACCAAGTTTTATTTAACCATTAATTTATGGATACTTTAACAAAAAAACAAAAGAAAGTATTGGATTATATAGAAGATTACACAGAGCACAATGGCTATGCTCCCTCTTTAGATGAGATAAGAGAAGAATTCAACCTGGCGTCTGTTTCTACTTCTCATTATTATATAGAGCGCTTAAGGAAAACAGGATTTCTTTCAAAGGATGCAAACACACCAAGAGGATTGCGTGTTCACAAAACAGATAAGCCATCTGACGGGTCTCTTCTCCTTCCTATTCTTGGGTCTGCCAACTGTGGTGAAGCTCTAACTCTTGCAATAGAGAATCCAGAAGGATATTTGAAAATTCCTTTTACATTTGTGCGAAAGAGAGACGATATTTTTGTGTTAAAAGCAGAGGGAGACTCTATGAATATGGCCAAGATTGGTGAGGCAAGAAAAAATATTGAACCAGGAGATTTTGTGATTGTGGACTCTGATGTGAGAGGAATACAGCATGGAGACTATGTGCTTTCAATAATAGATGGTTGTGCGAATATAAAGAAACTTGGAGTTCATGATGGGTATCTAAGGCTTATTTCTGAGTCCTCAAATCCTATTCATAAACCAATTTATCTATCTTCTGAAGATGATTTTATGATAAGCGGAAAGGTGTTGGCGGTGGTGAAAAAATAATCGCAGAGCGATTATTTTTGAATTAAGAATTACGAATAAAACGAAAAACGTAATCAAAAAAGAAAAGCTGGTAGTCTTGGGGATGCTTGCTTTTGACTTTTTAACCTTATAAGTGTAGTGTCTTAAACAGATTGTCTAAACTCGAACAACAAGAGGTTTATATCATGGACGAGAAAAAAATACCGTTTAGATATCTTGTGTCCGAGATTACAAAAGATCCAAAAACAAGAGATGAATTTTATTCTGGTGTGAGCAAGGGTGTCCCTTTTGTGATAGAACACAAAGGCAAGAAATATTTGTTTAGAAGCCCTAAATCCCTCAGTGCTTTTATTAGGGATAAAGAAACACAAAAGATTAAGCACAAGTCACTTTTAAATTTTTTGGAAAGAATTAAGCATTTCAAAACAAAAGAGGGCAGAAATATCTTCGTCGCTATTTTGGCAGCTTCATTTTTGGGTGTAGTTCGTGGTGAGGAAATGTATGCTGATTTTCCGTGTCATTGTTCTTACTGTTCCTCTAGCCGAAGTGTTGAGGTGGTTTCATAAAATGGAATTATTATAAATAGCGCCCCGGCTTAGGTCGGGACGCTATTTCTGTTTACATTTTTGGATTTTGGTCTTGTTTTATTTCTGCCAAGGTTTTCTAAACCCTCCACCAATCAAATATTTTTTAGGATCTTCATCCATGTCCACAAACTCATCCGCAACTTCTTTTAGTCTTGCTGAACTTGAGCGACCAAAAGATGTAACCTCCACTTGGCAACCACCATTCATTTGTAGATATTCTACAAGTGGCACAAAGTCACCATCTCCTGTCACAAGCACCACCACATCTAATTTTGGTGATTGCACAATTGCGTCTACTGCAATTCCAACATCCCAATCGGCCTTTTTTGCACCGCCAGAAAAAACCTGTAAATCTTTTGTTTTTGTTTCTATTCCAACTTTTTCAAGTGCATCAAAGAAGCCAGTTTCTTCACCTGACTCTGTTGATATAACGTACGCAACCGCTCTAATAAGTGATCGTCCTGCTAGTGCATGCTTTAGCACTTCGCCGAAATTTACTTTTGAATTGTAAAGATTTTTTGCGCTGTGGTATAGATTTTGTGCATCTATAAATATACCAACCCTTTGTCCTTTGTGTTTTATAACTGTCATATATAAATTAGGTTATAGGGTTTAGCCATTAGAGTATAGGTTATACCCGAAGACCACACCCTTTAATGTTATGTATAAAAATTCGACCAACTGCTTACAGTATAACAGAAGATAGTCCATCAAGTTCTTAAGGTCTATAAAGCCTAAAAGTAATAAATAAAAAGGCCGCCTATTCCCGCCATCTCCGCAAGCTTTGCTTGCGGAGTATTGGCGAGGCGGCACCGTGGCTTTTATGTTGGAAGTGGAGTCGTCCACCGACGACGCTTTTTATAGTGTTACCCTGCAGCAGAGCTGCGAGGTAACGACGCCAATAAAAATCAGACGTATATTAAAAAGTAAAACTCGCACTTGGCGAGTATACTTTATAGACTTTTGACTTTATGGACTTTCGACTACTTAGCCTCTTTTAGTCCGAGAGTCTTTGCAAGTTTGTTGTATCCTGTTGGATTTTTTTTCTTTAAATAAATGATGTGTTTTCTTCTATCTGCAACCATTTTCAAAAGACCACGTCTTGAGTGATTGTCCTTTTTATTTTTCTTTAAATGTAATGCGAGCTCATCAATTTTTTTTGATAAAAGAGAAACCTGCACCTCTGGAGATCCTGTGTCGGTGTCGTGTTTCTTGGCTTTATTGATTGCCCTAACCTTTTTCTGTTTTGTAAGCATGCGGGAACTATAACATAATTCGCTATTTTATGCAACAACACACAAAAAATTGCGAATAAATCCCAAAAATCAAAAACGGCGGGTGCGTAAAGGTCTGACTTTGGTACGAATACCAAAGTCAGACCTTCTTAACCACGTCGTTTTCATTGAAAATTATAACCTCCTTTCCTACTTCTCCCTTCACCTTTCTTTTCTAAAAACTATTAAACGACAAAGACGTACACAAGACTAGATATATAGCGAGGAGAGAGTTCTCGTGCATTAGCACAACCATATATCTAGTTTTCTATACACATTTTTTATTAATACATCTTTAATTATAGGTAGATATTTTTATATCAAATATTAAACCTTTTTCGCTCTTTTGAGCTCATCAGTCGGAACACACATTCCGAGAAAGCAAGGGCGCTCTGGCTTACAAAACCAGGCGCCCCCCTATTTAGTGATGGCGGTCGCACCCTTCTGCGACCGCCATCACGATACCGACGGCGCCCAATGTGAGCGCCAGGACCGCGTTAAGCGCGATCACTGGCGCCCAGGCGGGGTTCTGTGGCGCCATCGCGAGGATGAGCGCCCGACCGACTGTGTCGGCCGCCACGACGGGGACAATCCCCACCGCGACGACCGACAAAACAATGAAGAAAACTAACAAAAAAGCTCTTTTCATACCTCCCCACCTCCGTGGGAGGCCTGTTTTTCAACAGGCCTTTTTGTGGTTGTTATACCAATCCATTTATCTAAACAAACTGATATAACAACCACAAACAACTCCCTCACTTCAAACACTCCATTTGGCCATGCTCATGGCAAGCAAATGAAATGCTTGAAAAAGGGGAGGAGCACAAGCGACCAAGCAAGCGCTCCTCCGTTGGCAGTCAGTTTTTTGTTCGTTTTTTTATCCCAAGAAAGATTGTGTACCTGCGTTAATGCCGAGCTTTGCTAATCGCTCTACCGCAAGCCTGGCCCAATACTTATTGGGATAAACGGACCATATATTAAGGCCCGCAAACGATTGAGCCACATCTTCATCAATGGGAATTCCATCGATTAGGATATGCTGTGGTTTATTGACCCGGTCTATGATGCTCCGAGCCAATGGCAACTGGTTTGGTAACCAGTTGATATTATCCCACCAGCTATGAGGGAAGCCAGACTCTCTTACCTGTCTGGTTATTTCCGGATGGCTCATTTCTCGTTCAAAGACGAGCTCTGTTGCCATCAATAACCTCAGAGTGGAATCGGGCTCGGGCTCGGGCTCCAGATTATTAATGATAAAGGCATCCACCAGAGCGACGTCCTGCGCCAACTCTTCTGGCGAACCTATCGCTAGGAAAGACCGGGCCTCTGCCCGGTCAACCAGGCTTTTTACGTAGTAGCCTGGTAAAAAAGGTCTCGCGACCTCTTTCGTTAAACTACGCCTAACACCTTCTTCATTGACGACTCTGTCGCCAAATACAGAGGGTATGTATTCCCAACCTGGTGTTGGGGAATTTTCGACGTAAGAGTAATTGAAATTGAGTTCAATTACTCTTAGCCCAAGGCCGCTTAGAAGTTCTTTCCCCTTACGAAGGAGAGCTTTCTCCTGTCGGCTAGGGCCCTCATCGTACCTATCGCCCCAATCTCTTGTACCCATAATCTCCACCTCCCAGTGGATGTGTCGGTTGGCAGTTTTGCTCAACCGACTAAGTTTAGTTGGCCAACACGGCGTATTCGTGTGGCCAATTTTGGCCGCTTCGGTCGTGGCAGTTTTCTCTGCCACATTTTTCAGCAGACAGCATATTGTATATCAAATTTCTTGATATACAATATGCTATCTACTGAAGTTATTTATTTTTCAAAAAACTAATCCCAATGAATCCACTAGCTAATGCTGATGAACTCAATAAGGATGCCGAGCTACAACCAAGTCGCTCGGCAAAACCAACCATGTGCTCGCGGAGAAAACTCTCCGCGAGCAGTTTTGCACCCTCTGTATTTATATTCCGCCGGATGCCGTGGCGGCTGACTATTCTCTCTAGCGAGAGTCAGGTGGTCACCCCGCCTCGTTAAGAATAACGCTCTTGAGAAGCTTTAGGATGCTTCTCTCCACGTGAGGCCGCGACTAGCTCTTCTGCCTAGTCGCCCACCAGGAGCTAAGCTCCTGGTGGGCAAGTCGGAGGCTTTTCGCCTCCGACTTGCTAATGATGGTGGGGGGGGTGGACCCCCCCCACCATCCCCGTAGGTGGGCGTATGCCGAGACAAGCTCGGCACACGCCCTATTATTATCCTCCCACACCAGCCCACCGAGGTAGTGGGCTGCTATTACCAGACGGCCCGTTGGCCGTCTGGTATAAAGTACGTACTCGATTTCCTCGAGTACGTGCCTTACACGCAGTACTTCCTTTCTCGCCCTTCGACGAGAAAGGAAGTCGCTAAAAAATTTCAACATCTTCTATTGCCCGAAATTATACTCCCTCGGCGCCGGGGATTGTTTATTGTGGTTGTTATATCAATCCACTTATCTAAACAAACTGATATAACAACCACAACTCCCCTCACTTCAAACATTCCATTCGGCCATGCTCATGGCAAGCAAATGAAACGCTTGATAAAGGGGAGGAACACAAGCAACC
>Ga0210050_1004318_pt1 | contig 11932 bp, 7 predicted proteins | sample CryGey132114_all_FD_185463 | JGI IMG/M metagenome (GOLD analysis project Ga0210050, IMG submission 185463) | Groundwater microbial communities from aquifer - Crystal Geyser CG22_combo_CG10-13_8/21/14_all (SPAdes) (version 2) | ecosystem: Environmental > Aquatic > Deep subsurface > Groundwater ...
CCCGCCCCTGCGGCGGGAGGTGAGCCAGCGCCAGCTCCACCAGCAGCTCCGTTTCCGGGCGCGGGATCAAAGTGGCTGGGGTAACCTTGAACTTCAGGCCAAAGAATTCACGCTCACCCAGAATGTAGGCGATGGGTTCGCCGCCCAAACGACGCTGCAACAATTTGACATAAGCCGCTTGCCGCCCGGCATCCGGTATTTGTTCCGGGTGCGCGAGCAACCAGGCGCGGTTGACCGTCAGCACGTGCTGCAGCAGTGTTTGTACCTCGCTCCGCGCCTCCGCTACGGTGAGTGACAGATTTTGTTGCAGGGCGTTGCCGTCCTGCGCCAACATCTCACCGATATTCCGCATCAGTTCGTTGCCGCCATCGCAGCCAGTTGTTGCGCCTGATGCTCGGCCATCAGCGCACCGGTGAGTTCGCTGATGTCGCCGTCCATGACCTGTTCCATCTTGTACAGGGTGAGGTTGATGCGATGGTCGGTGACGCGACCCTGCGGGAAATTGTAGGTACGAATGCGTTCGGAACGGTCGCCGCTGCCGACCAGCGATTTGCGTTCGGCGGCAATCTTGCTGTGCGCGGCCTGCTCTTCCTTGGCCTTGATCCGCGCCGCCAGCACGCGCAGGGCCTGCGCCTTGTTCTGGTGTTGCGAGCGGCCGTCCTGGCATTCGACCACGGTGCCGGTCGGCAGGTGGGTGATGCGCACCGCCGAGTCGGTCTTGTTGATGTGCTGGCCACCCGCGCCGCTGGCGCGAAAGGTGTCAATGCGCAGGTCGGCCGGATTCAGTTCCACTTCGCCCACTTCATCGGCCTCCGGCAAAACGGCCACGGTGCAGGCGGAAGTGTGGATACGCCCCTGCGTCTCGGTGGCCGGCACGCGCTGGACGCGGTGCGCGCCGGATTCGAATTTCAATATCGAGTAGGCGCCGTGACCGATGATGCGCGCGATAACTTCCTTGTAGCCGCCCATCTCGCCCGGACTCTCGGAGATGATCTCGACCTGCCAGCGTTTGCGTTCGGCGAAGCGCAGATACATGCGGAACAAGTCGCCCGCAAACAGCGCCGCCTCGTCCCCGCCGGTGCCGGCGCGCACTTCGAGGAACACATTGCGCTCGTCGTTGGGATCTTTTGGCAGCAACTGCAATTCCAGTTCGCGATCGATCTGGGTTAAGCGCTGCTCGCCCTGCGCCATCTCGGCCTGGGCGAATTCCTTCATCTCCGGGTCTTGCGCCATTTCACGCGCGGTTCCGAGATCGGCCAGGCAAGTCTGATAAGCGTGATAGAGGGTAACCGCCGGTTCCAGTTCGGCGCGTTCGCGGCTGAGCCGGCGAAACCCGTCCATGTCGCGCGTGGCTTCTTCGGTGCTCAGCAATTGATCGACTTCGTGCAGGCGCTCGCCCAGTTGGGCAAGGCGGGCGGCGATGTTGGGTTTCATTCTTCGCCGCTGAAGTGATACAGGCGATGGATCACTTCGAGAAAGTGTTCGCGTTCATCCGCGCGAACCTGATTCAGCGCATGCGTTGGCGCGTGCAGGAATTTATTGGTCAGGCTGTTGCTCATCATGTCCAGCACCTTTTCCGGGTTTTCACCCTTGGCCAGCAGCCGGACCGCCTTCTCCAGCTCATGGCGGCGGTTGCGCTCGGCCTGGTCGCGCAGGGCGCGAATAGTCGGCACCACTTCGCGCGATTCCATCCAGTGCACGAAGTCGGACACGCCGGAATCGATGATGACTTCGGCCTCTTTCACCGCACCCTGGCGCGCATCAAGACCGTCCTTCACCACTTCGGCGATATCATCCATCGTGTAGAGGAATACATCGTCCAGCTCGGCGACTTCCGCTTCCACGTCGCGCGGCACGGCCAGATCAACAATGAACAGTGGCCGGTGTTTGCGCTGTTTCAATGCGCGCTCGACCATGCCCTTGCCGAGGATGGGCAACTGGCTGGCGGTACAGGTAACGATGATGTCGTGCTGCGCCAATTGTTCCGGCAGATCGGCCAGGGTGATGGCATGGCCGTTGATGCGCCGCGCCAGCGTCTGCGCACGATCCAGGGTGCGGTTGGCGACGGTGATCTGTTTTGGCCCGCGCGCCGCAAAGTGGACCGCGTTCAGCTCGATCATCTCGCCCGCGCCGATGAACAAAACCTTCTGCTCGGCGATACTGGGGAAAATACGTTCGGCCAGCCGGACGGCGGCAGCGGCCATCGACACCAGATTGGCGCCGATCTCGGTCTGGGTGCGCACATCCTTGGCCACCGAGAAGGTGCGCTGGAACAGTTTGTGCAGCAGGAAACCCAGCGTGCCCGCCTGTTCAGCCTGGCGCACCGCCAGCTTCATCTGCCCCAGAATCTGCGGTTCGCCCAGCACCATCGAGTCCAGCCCGCTGGCGACGCGGAAAGCATGCTTGACCGCCTGCTCCTGCGGCAGGCGATAGAGATAAGGCTCGATGTCGGTGACCGGCAGATGATGATAGGCGGCAAGCCAGCCCACTGCCTGCGCCGGCGTACTGGTATTGCAATAGATCTCGGTGCGGTTGCAGGTGGAAAGAATGGTTGCCTCTTTGGCCGCGCCGTTGTCCACCAGATCACGCAAGGCGACATCCATCGCTTCTGCGTTGAACGCGATCTGCTCGCGCACGGCGAGCGGAGCGGTCTGGTGATTGATGCCAAAGGTCAATAACTGCATAGGAAATCCGCTATCCGCGAGAATCGGGGGCGGAATTATAGAGTCTGGGGCGGCTTTCTACCAGCCGCCCGCTTGCTACTTGTTCGAACCAAGTTGCGCCAATGCCGCTAATGCATCGGAATGCAACGTGCTGTCAGGGTATTGTTTGATAAACCGGGCGAACGCAAGCTGCGCATCGTCGGTGTTGCCGGTATCGACCAGCGCAACAGCCTGGCTGAACGCAGCCAGCTCGTCCTCATCGATCGTCACCGGTTTGGCTTCGCCCTTCCAGTACACATCGTCCGCATCCGCCAGCGAACCACGGACACCGCCTGCTGCGGTTGTCGTCGTCAATTTTTTCTTCGGCGTCAGCAACTCGATTTTCTTGCGCAGTCGCTCCCATAAAGAAAGCTCCTGATCCGTCGCCTGCACCGGACTGGCAAAGGCAATCCCCAGTAATACCAACAATGCGATCAATTTCTTCATCTATCTCTCCTCGGTTTCATCTGCTGCGTCTCCGACTCAAAGCGCGTTCAGGAGCTCCAGCGCAAGTGCACGATATTGCGTTTGCACAGCGGGATCCAGTTTTTTCGCCTTGAGAAAAGCTGCCTTGGCATTTTTGGTGTCGCCCAGCCGTTTGTATGCCCGCGCCAGGTTTATCAGGATATACACATCCTGTGGACTGGCCTGCGCGGCCGCATGATAAGACTTGACCGCATCCTGATATTTGTCGTCGATCATCAGTAGATTGCCGCGGTTATTCAACGCGGCAGCATTGTTGGGATCCAGACTGATGATCTTGTCGAAGTACTTCATAGCCTCATTGCGGTCACCAATCCGCGCCAGAATGATGCCAATTTGCAAATGGGCATCGACATCGTTTGGCTTGGCTTGCAGGATATCCAGATAATGGCGGGTCTTGGTCTGCGAGCTGATCTTCAACACTGACAGGTTATCATCCTGGAATTTTTTCTCGATCGCAGCCCGGGTCAGCCCGCTCACTTTCCAGCTGGAACCAGGCAAACTGGCCGGCTTGAAGGTCTCCCACGCACTGTGGATATCAAGCACCGTTAGCCCGCTGTCCCGGTACTTGTAGTAGGTCTCACTGCCCTTTTCCCATGCCTTGATGAAGGAATTACCGACCAGCGTGGTCTCCACCGGAATCCACAGCGTGCCTTCGTGGATGACATAAAGGTTGTTCATGGTATAGCTGTCGCCCTCCGTCGGGATACCGGTGTTGAACATCATCAGCATGTGCCCGGGGACTTCCAGCACGCGGGTAATGATGCCCATGCTTTCCAGACCGGACGCATACACCGCCACCAGATCATCGCAATCCCCCGATTTCCGCTCCAGCGTCTCACGCGGGAATTGCAGATAATCCACGGTGTTCGCTTTACTTGAGGCGACTTGGTAGGGGTTGCTGGGATCCTGGATGTAGGTCAGACCGAACACGCCCAGTGCATCAAACAGCGCCGCCGCCAGTTGCGCCTCGTCTTTGGTTTCCTTGTATTCGCCGACGACCGCGCGCGCCAGGTTGAGGATAGGCTCATCCTTGGGGGTCACGAAGACTGCAAAACGGCCGCGTTCGTCCCAGCTTAACCGATGCTTGTCATACACGTTGACCGTGGCGTTGCGGTTATAGGTCATGCGCTCGCCCCTGTCGAAATAGCTGGCCTCGATCAGTGCCTGCACTGCGCTGTCTTCGGTCATGGTCAGGATGCTGTTGTTGAACACCGCTTTCAACGGCAGTTGCACGCTCTCTCCGGGCAGCAACTCATCGATCTTGCTTTCGGTCGGAAAGTCCATGAAGTTCTTGAGCAGGAAGCTGACACGGACCTTCTCCATCTTCCTGTCCGTGTTGTTGGTGAGGTTGATCACCCCGATACCGTCGACCTCATACAGCTTGTAGGAGTTGGAAAATACATCATTCAGCCTGACCACTTCGATCTCCAGCGGCGGGCGGCTGAATACTGCGGTCTTCGCCTCGACCGCTATCTTGTCGGACTCGGTATTGTCGGTGCTTACCACACTCACATAAAAAGTGTACAGGGTCTCCGGGGTCAGCCCGTCCTTGACGAATGCCGGTTCGGTGACTTCGGCGATCTTGAAGAAATCCTTTCCCTCTTTCTGGTAGATGCGATAAGCAGCGAAATATTGCGGATCGACGGCATCCGCACTCCAGTTCAGCCTGACCTGCCAGGAGCTGGTCTCCACTTTTACGTCAGCCGGTGCAGGCGGCAAGTATTTTTCCGGAATGGCGCTCGCCGCCGCGCTGCTCGCTCCTTCAAAGTCGAAGTCCGACACCCCCGCCACCCGATAAAAATAGCGCGTCCCCGGCTCCAGCCCGGTATCGCTGTAAGAATTGGTTTCGGTCGTCGCCACCCGCACGTAACCCGCCTCTTCTGCTTTGGAGCGGTACACGCGAAACGCCTTGATGTAGGGCGCAGCCGGCTGCGCCCAGTGCAGATTGACCGCATGCACACTCTGGCGTGTCTCGAATTGTTGCAGTTGTTGCGGTTTGTGCAGCACCGCCAGCGACACCACCCGCTTGGCTTTGCGGTCGGACACAAACAGGGTACTGCCACCACTGGAGGCCAGCGCGACCGGGTCGCCCAGATTCGCCGTGCCGGTCGCCTTGGCACCGAAAACCCTTAATGGCTTGCCCTTGTGGTCGAAGACCTTGACTTGATTGCCGTCCAGCACCAGCACTTCATCTGCCGTCACCGCCATGTCCAGCGGATTGACAAATTCGCTTCCTTTTTGCAGCTTGCCAAACTCGTACCTGAACTCCCCGCCGGAGGAATACACCATGACACTGCTGCGATCAGCATCCAGCACGAACAGGTTATCTGTCGTATCCAAGCCGATTGCGAGCGGATTCTCGATTTTCGCTTGAGTGCCCCCCAATTTATTCAGGAATACCCCATCCTCGCGAAACACCTGCACCAAGCTGTTGCCGCGATCCGCCACGAAGATCAGGCCGGCCGAGGTGACTGCCAGCGATGTCGGATCGCTGAATTGCCCCGCACCGTTGCCGCGACTACCAAAAGCCCGCAACTCCTTGCCAGACTCATCAAGTTTGACCACCCGCCTTTTCTCATTGTCCACGATCCAGATGCCGCCCGCTCGATCCAGCGCAAGCGCAACCGGTTGCATACCCTTCAGCCTGATTTCGGCCGCGACCTTGCCATCGCGCAATTTCAGCAACACCCCATCTTCATTATCCGGATTGCCAATGGCATACAACAACCCTTTGCCATCGCCGACAAGCTGCAGGGCTTCCACGTCGATGTTGCCCAGCCACTTGACCGATGCCCGACCCGCCGCACGCGGCACCGGTTCGATCCGCACCCCGGCTACGGTCTGGAATACATTGACCAGCGATCTCTCAGTGTCGCCAACGAAAAGCTGCTGCCCTTTTTCGCTGGCCAGACCGGCGATTTCCTTGCTCTGCGATTTACCCTCGCCCTTGGAACCGAACTGGTAGGCGAGCTTGCCATCGAAATCGAATTTGAGAATGGTCTGGCTGCGCTCATCCGCGACGTACACCCCGTCTTCGGCTACCGTCAACGCGATCGGGCTGGCGATGCCTGAAAATGATCGCAGATAACGCCCGCCCGCGTCATACACTTTCACCAACTCATCCCCGCTATCCAGTACATAGACGCGCCCGGCGTCATCCACTGCGATATCCGCTGCTTTCTTAAGTTCGTACGGCGATTCCTCGCCCTCTTTGGCGGGAACTGGCGCGCTCAATTCCAGCGTATGCAAAAACATGCCGTTCACGCCGAACAGCTGGATGCGTTGGTTACCCGTATCCGCCACATAGACCACGCCTTCGCGCACGGCAATGCCGCGCGGTGCATCCAGCCCCTGTTTGTCGCCGCCGCCGAAGAAACCCCCTGCGCTGGCGCCGAATCGCCCCAGATATTTCCCATCCGCCAGTGCATAGAGCAGCACCTGTTCCGTACCGCTGTCCACAACGTACAGCATGTCATCGGTAACCGCGACAGACTCCGGTCGTTTGAGCAACTGCACTTCACCCGCCTTGGCGGCGAGGGCGTAGACAACTTTACTGTCAGGTGTCAACGCCTCCACGATTCCGCCTTCTCTTGCGATGAACAGATAGCCCCCGCCCGCGCCAAGCAAACGGGTTAACCTGGAAACCGTGATTTCCTGCTTGAAATCAGCCTTGATGAAGCCGTTGGCTTTAGCGTTCGGCGTGTCTGCCGCGAATGTGCCCGATGAAATCAGGCTGATGAAAAAAATCGTCAGTAACTTGCGCATGTGTATCCGCCCATCCCAATTCGTTATACAGTGCGGTTTAACCGCGTCTCATGTCATCCTACTTTTCCGCCCGATTAAACACCCCATCCCAATCCGCTGCCGGCGGATTTGCCGCGAAATACATACAGCGCTCGATATACAACCGGCAAGGCTGGTCGTGCGGAAGTTCCGTCGCCAATTGTTCAAAACCGGCTTGTGCCGCCAGCCAGTCGCGTTGCCGATAAATCGCCACTGCCGCATGAAATGCAGCCAGTTGTTCGCCGCTCAGGGCAGCCGGCCCAACCTGCGGTTCGTAGATTGTAACGGGTAACTGCTTGCCGATAACACGAATTTTATCCAGTTCCCGGTACGGACACACCTCCGCCGCCAAATGGAATGTACTCTCGCCCACCAGCCAGGTGATGCCATAATACTTGGCCGTTCCTTCCAGGCGCGAGGCCAGATTCACCGTGTCGCCGATGACCGTATATTCCATCTTCTTGCCGGCAAAACCAACATTCCCTGCCACCACTTCGCCCGAGTTGAGACCACCCCGGATGGAAAATGGCTCCAGTTTCTGGTCGGCCCATTGGGCCTGCAACGCGGCCATCCGGTCCGCCATCGCCACCACGCAGTGCATGGCCTGCCCGGCGTGGTCTGTCTGGCTGAGTGGCGCGCCCCAGTAAGCCATGATTGCATCCCCGATAAATTTGTCGATGGTGCCATCGTGCTGTTCAATCACCTGCACCATGGCACCCAGATATTCGTTCAGGCGCGACACCACCACCTGCGGCGGATGTGCCTCACTGAAGGTAGTGAATCCTTTGACATCAGTGAACAGCACCGTTACTTCCTTGCTGTCGCCGCCGATTTTGGCGGCATCCGGATCCTTTTCCAGACGCGCCACCAGTTTCGGCGACAAATAGCTGGAAAACATGGAACGCATCTCGCGCGCACTGCGTTCCAGCACCAGATAGCGGAAACTACCACCCGCCAGCAATGCCAGCACGGCAGACAGCGTCGGATAGATGATGTTGATCCAGTGTCCGTCCTTGAACATGAAGTAGGCGAACCAGAGGTAAAGCACCAATAGCAGTGCTGTGGCGGGAATAGCCCCATACAACTTCAGGCGCGTGGTCAGGAAATAAGCCAGCGCACCGAGCAGTATGATGGAAAAGATGTCGAGCAGTGCCTCCGGTCCGCCTTGGCGGATGAAGCGGTCGCTGATGATGTTGTCGGCGACCGTGGCATGGATCTCCACCCCCGGCGTATTGCCGTGAAAAGGCGTGACGCGCATGTCATACACGCCCAGTGCGGTCGCCCCCACGAATAATATCTTTCCCTTCAGCTGCTCCGCTGCCACGCGCCCGTGCACCACATCGGTGAAGGAATAGCGCGGATAGCCGCCGGGCGGTCCGCTGTAGTTGATCCACATCGCATACTGCTCGTCCACCGGAATACGGCGCTCGCCCACGCTCACCTCAAACGCGCTGGCGGCAAATTCTTTCTCGCCCAGCGCCAGCATCGCCGCCATCATGCCGAGCGAGGGCGTCAGCTTGCCCTCGGCCTCGACCAGCACCGGCACCCGCCGGTTGACACCGTCCTCGTCCGGAAACAGATTGATCTGTCCTGCACCCGACGCAGCGCGCTGCAACTCGGGCAGGGAACGTGTCACCCCCTTCACCCGCCCCTCTTTGTCATACTCGAACAACTCCGCCAATACCGCATTGCCGGATTTCTTCATCGCCGCCGCGAACGCCTGATCGTTGACAATGTCTTCCCGCTCCGGAAAGAAAGCATCAAACAACACAGCCTTGGCCTGGGCGGCTTTCAGCTTTTCCAGCAAAAGCGCGTATTGATTGCGCGACCAGGGATAGCGTCCAAGTTCGGCGATGCTCTTGTCGTCGATGGCGATGATGGCGATGCTGGGCTCCAGCGGAATCGCGCCGCGCATGTCGCGGAAACGCAAATCGTATGTGCGCGCTTCGAATGCCTCAAGAAATGCGTTTTGGGTGTAGTAGAGCGACAACACCACCAGCACCGAGAGTGCTGCCACCAGCACGGAAAACCCCTTGCTGTTGATTCGTTTGGTCAGGCTTTGCAAAAAAGAAGTAAAAACCATGCTTGACGGTGCTCCGCTGAATGATGGACGACTGGCGTCATTGTAACCGAGCAGAAGTGAGGCGCGGTGGCAACCCGGGAAATGCAGTCCGCCACGGAAGCACACGGATTTACCCAGATGGCCAATGGGTTGGAGTACCGGCACGACGTGCCGACTTCGCTGTCACATCGCTCGCGCTCGATGAGCTTCATGCTTCAGCGCATCCTGCCCCGCTGCTTTATCCGTGTTTATATCTGGGTCGATCCGTGGCCAACCGCGGTTTTAGATTAGCTGTATCCGCTACGCTGCCCGGATCGCGGTCAGAATGCCTTGCAGAATGGCGACGGGAGTGGGCGGACACCCCGGCACCGCCACATCGACCGGAATCACGTTGGCAACTTTGCCGCAGGTGGCATAACTCTCACCCCCGCCTGCGGGAGAAAAGATGCCGCCGTCGCAGGCGCATTCCCCGATCGCCACCACCAGCTTGGGTTCGGGAACCGCATCGTAAGTGCGCTTGAGCGCGACTTCCATATGGCGCGACACCGGGCCGGTGACCAGCAGCAGGTCGGCATGGCGCGGACTGGCAACGAATTTAATGCCCATGCCTTCGAGATTGTAATAGGCGTTGTTGACGGCATGGATCTCCAGTTCGCAACCATTGCACGATCCGGCATCCACCATGCGGATCGCCAGCGCGCCGCCGAATACATCCAGAATATCCTGCTGCAAACGCTGTTCGAGCAGGCGCAACGACTCGTCGCTTTGCGGCGGCGTTTCGGTCTTGATTCCGGTTTTGACAATCTGTTTCAGTATCTGGTACATGTGGATACCTCTAAGAACCTTTACAGGTCCTGTCCCGAATAACTCAGGTTGAACGATTTATTAATGAGCGGAAAATCCGGCACGATGTTGTCAATGATGGCGTGCTCCAGCACCGGCCAGTTCTGCCAGGAAGGATCGTGCGGATGGACGCGCGCCAGATTGCCCTGCGCATCGGTGTGGATCGCCACCATCACTTCGCCGCGCCAGCCTTCCACCATGCCGATACCGAAACCGTTTGCCGGCAACTTCTCCAGCGCCCGCGTTGCACCTTCTTCGTGGATGAGATTAACCAGAATCTGGCCAATCAGGCGCAACGACTCGAACAACTCGTCGAAGCGCACGATGACCCGCGCCGCGACATCGCCGTTGCGATAGGTCGCCATGCGCACATCCAGTTTGTCGTAAGGCGCGCAGGCGAACTGCACCCGCGCATCCCATGCCTGTGCACTGGCGCGTCCGGCCAGTCCGCACAGCCCGAGTTGTGCCGCCAGTTTGGGTTCTACCCGTCCGGCACCGATGAAGCGATCCTGCACCCCGGCATGTTCTTCATAGATTCCTCGCAGGACCGCGACTTCGCGCTGCAGCATAAGACATTCCTGTTCGATCAGTTGCTTGCCTGCAGCATCAAGTTGCACGGCGACCCCGCCGGGCACGATGCTATCCATCAGGTAACGATGGCCGAACAAGGTGGCGTTGTGGCGCAACACCTGCTCCTTCAGTATCCAGAATTGGGCGAAGCCAAACGACAGCGCGACATCATTGCCAAGATAGCCCAGATCGCCCAGGTGATTGGCGATGCGTTCGCGCTCCAGCAACAGGGCACGCAGCCACAATGCACGATCCGGCGGGGTGATCCCGGCGATACTTTCTGCCGCCATCGCATAGGCCCAGGCATAAGCCACGGTGCTGTCACCGCTCACCCGTCCCGCCAGTTTCGCTCCCTGCAGCAGGCTCATGCTCTCGAAGCGTTTCTCGATTCCCTTGTGTACATAGCCCAGCCGTTCTTCCAGACGCAGGATCCGCTCGCCAATCACGGAAAACCGGAAATGTCCGGGTTCGATGATGCCGGCATGCACCGGGCCGACTGCGATCTCGTGCACGCCCTGCCCCGCAACATGGACAAAAGGATAATCGTCCGCCTCATCGATACGGCTCGCCGCCGCATCAAAGTCCTTGCGCAAGGGAAAACTGCCGCCATGCCACGCACCGTGGCGCAGCCATTTGCGATGATCGGACGCCTCCAGCGGGTGCAGGCCAAGCAAATCATAGGTCGCGCGCTGCATGCGGGCAGCGGCAGGAAAGAAGTGACTGATGTCGGGATAATGCGGATGCGCTTCAGCCAGCGGCACATGGAGGCACACCAGCCCGGTCTCGTTGATGAGTGTGACGTGCAGCACGAAACTGCGCCCCTGACACGGTGGGGCACAGCCCTCTGGCGCGGGAGGGGGCGCGTCGCGGTTGCTCCCGCAATCGGTCGGCTCCGCCGATAACGTGTCACAACCGCGTTGCTGTCGTGCATCGCTGCCCCACAGCGCGACCAGTCTGCCGCCGCCGTCGCGTACTTGCTGGCAGATCTCCGGCAGATACTCTGCCGCGATCACGCCCGCCCAGGTCGGCACGGCATCCGTCAGTCGGGTGAGTTGCAAATTTGGGTGTTTGATCGGCATCGCTTTATTTCAAGAAAAAACATTTAGCCACGGATGAACACGGATAGACACGGATGTGACGAGCTGCATCCACGCTAACGTCCGCCCACTTTGCGTGCCGCATACAAAAATTCACTTGTTGGTTATCCGTGTTCATCTGTGTTCATCCGTGGCTGATTTTCAAGATTTACCCCAACAAAGCCGCCGCTTGTCGGTACCAGTTCGACAGGTAGGACGGCATGTACAAACCGAGGATCAGCACCAGCAGCAGGCGGAGGAAAACCGGGATCAGCGCGGGCGGATGCGGCAAGGGCTTGGCGGTGGTTTCGCCGAATACCATGGGCTGGATCTTGCCAAAAATGGCAGCAAAGGCGATGCCGAGCGAGATCAGCAGGATCGGCGTCGCCCACGGGTATTCGTGCATGGCG
>Ga0210050_1004333_pt1 | contig 11906 bp, 4 predicted proteins | sample CryGey132114_all_FD_185463 | JGI IMG/M metagenome (GOLD analysis project Ga0210050, IMG submission 185463) | Groundwater microbial communities from aquifer - Crystal Geyser CG22_combo_CG10-13_8/21/14_all (SPAdes) (version 2) | ecosystem: Environmental > Aquatic > Deep subsurface > Groundwater ...
AACAACACCGCGCCGTAGTAATGGCTGCGCGCCGATGCCGAAAGCGCCAGATGGAAACGGTCAAGCAACAGGCGCCGGTTGGGTAACCGGGTCAGTGCGTCATAGAACGCCAGGTTGCGGATCTCCGTCTCGGCCTGTTTGCGCGCGCTGATATCGCTGAAGATGGCGACATACTCGGTCGTTGTTCCCTGTTCGTCCTTGACGGCGCTGATGGTCATCCACTTCGGATAAATCTTCCCATCCTTGCGCCGGTCCCAGATCTCGCCGGTCCAGGAACCGGTCGCCAGCAACTGCTGCCACATCGCAACGTAAAACGACTTGTCCTCCCGTTTCGAACTGAGGATGCGCGGATTCTTTCCCAGCACCTCATCCGGCTGGTAGCCGGTGATCTCGGTAAATGCCTGATTGACGCGAATGATGTTCGAGTTTGCGTCGGTGATCAGGATGGCCTCATGGGTCTGGAAGGTTGCCGCCGCGATGCGCAATTGCTCTTCCGCTTGCTTGCGCTCGGTAATGTCATGAATGATAGAAAAAAACAGGCTCCTGCCCTTGTAATTCACCGTTGAAATATGTACTTCAACCGCACGAACGACACCATTAGCCAAACGATGGTCAAAGAAAAATATAGCCCGTTTTCCATTAATTGCCTTCTGCCTTTGTGGATGAATTTCTGACTCAAGTTGCGCATTGATCTGGCTTACGTTCATGCCACGCAAGCTTTCCAGTGGATAACCATAAAATTGCGCTGCCGCAGGGTTGGCATCAATGATGATGCCGGATTGATGATCAATTAATAACATGACATCACTATGCCGCTCGAACAACTGGCGAAAATTCGCTTCGCTTTCTCGCAATTCGCGGGTGCGTTCCTCGACGCGGTCTTCCAGAGTGTGATACAGCGCTTGCAGGTTTTCTGTCATGCGGTTGAAGGCGCGCCCCAACATGCCGATTTCATCCCTGCGGGATTCATCCACGCGCTGGCTCAATTCGCCCCGGGCAATCTCGTCGGCGTTCTGCGCAATACTCTTGAGCCGCATCACCAGTTGCCGGCCAAAATAAAACGCGGCAAACCCGCCCAACATGGCCAGCATCAGCAATATTTCCAGGAGGCTTTCCCGCTGCTGCCGGATGGGCGCGAACGCCTCGCCGGTATCCATCTTGACCACCATCCCCCAGCGCAATTCCGGCAGGTAGCGCCATGCGGCAACCACCTGCCTGCCCGCATAGTCAATCCCCACGCCCCTGCCGCGCTGTCCCGCCAGAGCATGGCGCATCGGGGCAGCCGTTGTTTTTAAATCGATCTTGCGCCGCAGGGCAGCCTGCGGGTCATGCCGGAGCGGCGCGACAAACACGGCTTCGTCGGCGCCAGACAATTTGGCCAGCACCGCCTCCCCGGTCGCGCCCAGCCCGGCGCTGCCCTGCGCCATGCGATAGACATGCTGCGTATCAAGCTGCAAGGCAACCACTCCCTGCAACCTGCCTTCGCGGATGACCGGCGCACTGACAAAGGCGGCGGGTGCACCGGTTGGGGCGTAATGCTCGAAACCGGAAATACTGCTTTCGAAGGTCATGCGCGATTCGCGAAACACCTGAGCCAGCGGCGAATCACGATACGGGCCGTCGATCAGATTGGTCGCAAAATCCGCCTCATGCTTGTAGGTGTAAATGATGTCGCCCTGCGGCGTAATCAGGAACACGTCGTAAAACAGCATATCCTCGCCCTCGCCGATATACGCGGCAAAGTTTTTCTCAAAATGCCCTGCCGCCCTGTCGTATTCCGCCGAACCGGCGCGATGGCGTGTGTAGGCACGCAATAAATCCGCCATGGCCGCTTCCACCAGTCTGCCGCGCGCCAATAGCTGCACATCCTGCGTTCGTTCAGCCAGGTAAGTCTTGATTTCCAGCGCCTTCGTGTCCGCCAGACGCGACATCCGCGCCAGCGTCTCATTGCGCAACGCCTCTTCGTTTTGGCGCAGGCTCAGATAGCCGAACGAGGCCAACGGCAGCAGCGCGACGACCACGAACCAGATCAGGAAGCGCCAGGCGAGCGAAATGCCTTGCGTCCCCCGGCTCATGGCTGCGCCCCGGACAACGCCTGTTGGATACCACGCCATTCCGTGCGATTGCGGTAAAACGGGAAAGGCGCGGGGCGGATCGGCTGCGCGGATTGCCAGACGATTTCAAACTGCCCGTCGGCACGCACCTTGCCGATATACGCCTTTTTCCACAGATGCCGCGTGTCGTAATCGACTGCCACCACCCCCGGCGGCGCCAGCAGGGTTTGCTGCGCCAGTACATTTTTCAGCAACGCCAGATCGGTCGAGCCCTGGCTGCGAACGGCATCAGCCCAGAGCTTCACACCAATATATGAAGCCACCATCGGGTCACCCAGCACGCGATCCTTGCCGAAGCGCTGCCTGAAGCGCGCCACGAATGCCTTGTTCTCCGCGTTGTCCAGGCTTTGAAAATAGTTCCACGCGGCGTAATGCCCCATCGTCAAATCAGCTCCCATTGCCGCCATGCTGACCTCCGCGATACTGGTGGAAAATACCGGTATTGATTCCGCGCTGATTCCGGCTGCTTGCAGCGCGCGAAAGAAGTGCAGATTGCTATCGCCATTCAGCGTATTCAGGACAAAATCGGGATGTAGTGCGGCAATCTCCTTCGCCACCGCCGCCATATCGCTTGCCCCCAGCGGCAGATACCGTTCGCCGAGCAATTGCCCACCTTGAGCGTTCAACAAATCTTTGGCTATCAGGTTGGCGGTGCGAGGAAAGATGTAATCCGAGCCGATCAGGTAAAAGCGTTTGCCCTTATACTGTAACGCCCATAACGCCATCGGAATGATCTGCTGGTTGGGCGCCGCGCCGGTGTAGATGATATCGGGCGACTGTTCCAACCCTTCGTATTGCAGTGGGTAGAACAACAAGTGATGGTGCTTCTCGACGACGGTTTTGACCGCCTTGCGACAGGCGGATGTCCAGCAGCCGAACAACACCTGAACGTCATCCCGGGTAATAAGTTTCTCCGCCTGCTGCGCGCAATACACGGCATCCGAACGACAGTCGGCGACGATCATTTCGATCTGCCGGCCGTTCACCCCGCCAGACTCGTTGGCCTCTTCGACCGCCAGCCGCACCGCGTCCACCAGCGGCATCTCGCTCGACGCCATCGTGCCGGTCAGCGAATGCAGCACGCCGATTTTTATGGCCGGCTTGGCGCGGCCATATTGGCCATACTGCAGCACACCGGCCAGCAACACCACTGCCACCGTGATGGCTGCAAACAAATTCGTTTTACCACCCAGCAGGTTGTTCATCAATTAATGCTACGCTTGAATGCACTCGTTTGGAATTCTGAGCGCGCTTATCTTGCGAAAACTACCCTACCCGAAATTGCATTGGGCGCCCACCTGCTACCTGTCATTTGTTTGTTACAAAGCGACTCCCCTGCCAAGTAAAACCTCGAACTGCTCGAGCGGAACCGGCTTGCTGTACAGATAACCCTGGAAGGCGTGACAACCGTGTATCTCCAGAAAGTCCCGCTGCGCCTCGGTCTCCACGCCCTCGGCAATCACGTTCAATCCCAGCGCCTCGGTCATCGCGATGATGGCCTGCACGATGGCGGCATCGTTGGGGTCGCTGGTGATGTCGCGCACAAAACTCTGGTCGATCTTGATCTGGTCGAGCGGCAGGCGCTTCAGATATTGCAGTGAAGAATAGCCGGTGCCGAAGTCGTCCATCGAAAAGCTGATGCCGAGCAGTTTCAGTTCGCGCATCCTGGCAATGGTGTCTTCCACGTTCTCCAGCACGGTGCTTTCGGTCAGTTCCAGCTTGAGCTGTGTCGGCCTTGCGCCGCTCTCCAAAAGAGTCCGCTGGACTTGTGTGACAAAATCAGCCTGACGGAATTGTTTGGCGCTGACGTTGACAGCAAGGGTCAGGTCGCGGGTGAGTGCATCCTGCTGCCAGGCCTTGAGCTGGGTGCAGGCAATCTGCAAGACCCACAGGCCAATCGGCACGATCAGTCCGGTTTCCTCGGCCAACGGGATGAACTGGGCGGGAGAAACTAGGCCGCGTTGTGGGTGCTCCCAGCGCAGCAGTGCTTCCGCACCGGTTGCCTTGCCGCGGCCGTCCACCTGCACCTGGTAATAGAGGCGGAATTGCTCTCCGGCGAGCGCGCGACGCAGATCCGTTTCCAATGCGATGCGTAGCTCCAGGGTCTTTTGCATCTGCGGATCAAAAAAACGAATGGCGTTACGCCCGGTCGCCTTGACCTGGTACATCGCGACATCGGCGTGTTTGAGCAATTCTTCCACACTGTCCAGGTGGTCGTGGAACAGGCTGATGCCGATGCTCGACGTGGTATGGCACTCGTAATCTCCCAGCATATAAGGCTGGTTCAGTTCGTTGCGAATCTTTTCCGCAACCAGTTCGGTCTGGGCGGCCGCGTCATCCCGTTGTTCGCTCAGCTCTTCCAGCACCACCACAAATTCATCGCCGCCCAGCCGCGCCACGGTATCCCCCTCGCGCACACAGGCCTGCAGCCGGCGCGCCACTTCAAGCAACAGCAGATCACCCACGGCATGGCCTTGTGTGTCATTGATCGTCTTGAAGTGATCCATGTCCAGAAACAGCAGCGCGCCGTAGCGGCCGCTGCGCAGGCTGACCGCCATTGCCTGCTGCAAACGATCCAGCAACAGGCGGCGATTCGGCAATTTGGTCAGTGGGTCAAAGAAAGCCAACTGATGGATTTCCTGTTCCGACTGCTTGCGCTGGCTGATATCGCTGGACACTGCGACATAGTTTGTCAGCTGGTGATGGTCGTCGTAAACCGCCGTGATGGTCATCCATTTCGGATAGATCTCGCCATTCTTGCGTTTATCCCATATCTCTCCCGACCATTTACCCATACTGAGCAGATCAGACCACATGGCCTGGTAAAAAGCAGCATCGTGCAACCCGGACTGCAGGATGCGCGGATTTTGCCCGATCATCTCTTCCGCGCGGTAGCCGGAAAGGTCTTCGAAGGCATGATTGACGCGCAGGATGTTGGCCTGCGGGTCGGCGATCAGAATCGCCTCCTGGGTCTCGAACGTGGCGGCGGCAATGCGCAGCTGCTCTGCCGCCAGATGCTGTCCTGTGACGTCCTGTACCGCCCCCACCGAACGCAGCGGCTTGCCCGATGCATCAAATTCACTGCTGCAGTGCTCACGCACCCACTTGACGCGCCCGTCCGCAAACTGCAGCCGGTGCTCGAAATCGTAGGGCTGGCGATCTTCCAGCGACTGCGTATAAGCCTGGTTTAACTTGTCGCGATCATCCGGATGGATCACGTTGAGAAAGTTTTCGTAGGAGGGCGAGAACTGCGCCGGATCAAGTTCAAAGATGCGGTAAACCTCATCCGTCCAGTGCAATTCACCGCTCACCAGGTTCAGCTCCCAGCTGCCCAATTGCCCCAGCCGCTGCGCTTCATTGAGCAAGTCCTGATTGCGCTGTAACTCCAGCTGGACAAACTTGCGCTCGGTGATGTCTTCGTAGACGCCCAAAATGCCGATGACCTGGTTGCTTTCACCACGCAGCGGCACCTTGGAGGTGCGCAGCCAGATCGTGTTGCCGTCCGGTGTTGTCTGTGGCTCTTCGTATTCCAGCTTGGCGTTGCCCGATTCCATTACTGCCTTGTCGTCGGCGCGGTACAACTCGGCCTGATCCTTCCACCCCATGTCAAAATCGGTTTTACCGGTCAGTTCGTCCGGGCTGGAGTGCCCGGCATCTTTCGCAAACCGGGTGTTGCAGCCCATATAGCGCGAATCGCGATCCTTCCAGAATATGCGGGCTGGCGCATTTTCCACGACGGACTGGAGCAAATCATTCGATTTCCGGAGCCTATCCTCGGCCTGTTTGCGTCCGGTGATATCAATGAACGTAATGACCGCACCGGTTACTTCGCCCTCTCGCCTGATCGGGCGGGACCAATAATCAACCGGGAAAGAACTGCCATCCTTGCGCCAGAACAATTCATCATCAACATGGATTTCTTCGTGGGATCGCAGGCAGTGGTACAGACGGCACTCCGCGGCGGGGTAGTGTGTCCCATCTGCCCGCGTGTGATGGATCAGGTCATGCATCTGCTTGCCCAGCAGTTCGGTTTCCTGCTGATAACCGAGCAACTGCAAGGCGGGCTGATTGATGAAGGTGCAACACCCCTGCATATCCACACCGTAAATTCCTTCGGCGACTGAAGTCAGCAACAACCTGATGTCAGCCTCGCTTTGCCGTAAAACTTCTTCGGCGCGCTCACGCCTTGCCTGCAAGGCCGCCACCATCAACCCGATCAACACCAATGTGGCAAGAAACAGCCACAGCAACAGCAAGCCGTGTTCGGTGTTCTGGGTACGAAACGGTCCCAACCCAAGGCTGGTCGCCCATGCGGCAATGACTACCGGCAACAGCAAGCCCAGTGACGAACCCATCACCCTGAAGCGCATGGCCGACCAAACGGCCAGCGGCAATATCATGAATGCCAGCGACAGGGAATGCCCATGGGCATCAGTGTTGAAGAAAAATATCCCCAAACCCGCCGCCAGCATGACCAGGCACCAAGCCAGAAACTCCATCCGCTGTTCCCGTAATTTTGCCAATTCGGCGCGGGAAATATTGAGCAGCAGCGGCGCCACCAGCAACACACCGGTGAAATCGCCTGCCCACCAGGATAGCCACGCCGGAACCACATCAGCCAGCGGCAGCATGTTGAACAGCGCCAGGCTCGCCACCCCGCCGCTCGCGCTAACAGCCATCCCGATGGCGGCGGATATCACCAACAGCAGAATGTCACGCGCATGGTTGAATTCGCTATGGAACGCCAGATTCCTGAGTAGATGAACCGCAAGCAGCGGACCGAGCGTATTGCCCAATGCAATACTCGCCGCCATCAAGGGAGGGGAGCCGATCGCAAGATTGGTGGCAAAGGCACCGACCAGAATAGCCGGCCAATAGACATTGCCCCAGCGCAGCAAGGCCGCGACCGCGATCCCGGTGGGCAGCCAGACCAAGGTGATGCTGGTACCAAAAAAAAGCAGCAGCAAGCCCAGCCTGCCGGCAATCAAGTAGGCCGAAGCCAGCAGCAGCAATCTAATGGCCATGACCCGGGGTGGAATACGAGTGCGATCAACCATAACTAGCGCACCGGAGCAGAGCTGCCATTGCCGAAGGCCTGCAGCAACGCTTCAAATTGCTCCACGGGCACCGGCTTGCTGAACAGATAACCCTGATACGCCACGCAGCCGTGCTGTTTGAGAAAAGCCTGTTGCTCTTTGTTCTCCACGCCTTCGGCGATGACGCTCAAGCGAAAGTTGTGCCCCATGTCGATGATGGTTCGCACCATGATGGCATCACCGGAATCGGTCGCGATGTCGCGCACAAAACTCCGGTCGATCTTGAGCTGATCCAGCGGAAGTTGCTTCAGAAGTGACAACGAGGAATAGCCCGTGCCGAAATCGTCCATGGACAATCCGACCCCGAGATCCTTTATCGCGTGCATCTTGGCCACGATGTCGGCTACATCATGCAACACCATGCTCTCGGTCAATTCCAGCTTCAGCAGCGACGGATTGATACGATGTTCCCGTATTACTGTCGCCACCCGATCCACAAAGTCGTCCGCCTTGAACTGGCGCACACTGACGTTCACGGCAATCACCAAATTGCGTTTTTGCTCGTCCCTGCTCCACAAGGCAAGCTGCTTACAGGCTGTTTCAAGCACCCACTGTCCGATGTCGAGAATCAGCGGGCTCTCTTCGGCGATGGGGATGAATTGGTCGGGAGGAACCATGCCGCGCTGCGGGTGCATCCAGCGGATCAACGCTTCGGCACCGTAAATATGCCCGGACTTATCAACCTGTGCCTGGTAATAAAGCTGGAATTGCCCCTTGGCAAGCGCACCATGCAGATCTGCTTCGATGGAGACATGCGTTTCCAGAATAGCCTGCATCTTTGGATCGAAAAAACGCACGGCATCCCGGCCGGCCCCCTTCGCCTGGTACATCGCAATATCCGCGTTTTTGAGCAGGGTATCCGAGGTGGTGGTGCGATCCACGAACAGGCTGATTCCGATGCTGGCAGTACTGCGATGCTGCTCACCCTTGAGCAGATAAGGCTGATTGATTGCAGCACGGATTTTCTCACCCACCTCTTCAGCCTGTGTTGCGGCATGCTCCGCTTCACTGTCCAGCTCTTCCAGCATGACCACGAACTCGTCACCGCCGAGCCTGGCCACCGTATCGCCCTCGCGCACACAGGACTGCAGGCGCCGTGCCACTTCAACCAGGATTACATCACCGCAATCGTGCCCCTTGGTGTCGTTGATTCCCTTGAAGTTATCCAGATCAATGAACATGATCGCGCCATGCCTGCCGCTGCGCGCGCTGTTTGCAAAGGCATGTTGCAGACGATCGACCAGCAAACGGCGATTGGGCAGGCCGGTCAGCGGATCGTAGAAAGCCAGGCGGCTGATATCTTCTTCCGCTTTTTTGCGCTCGGTGATATCGACAAAAGTGGCGATTGCACCGGTTACCACACCCTGGGTGATGATGGGATGCGACCAGTATTCAACCGGGATCGCAACACCGTCCCGGCGCCAAAACACCTCGTCCGCAGCATTGACTGCCTGGTTGGTCTGGTAGGTGCGGTATATCTTGCATTCAGTTGCCAGACAGGGACTGCCATCGGCACGGGAGTGATGAATGATTTCATGTATGTGCTTGCCCAGCACTTCATTTTCGTTCCGGTAACCCAGCATCCGCAGGAACGACTGGTTGACGAAGGTGCAGTTGCCGCCGGTATCCACGCCATATACGCCTTCAATCATCGAGTTGAGCAGGCGGTGCATGTCATCCCGAGACTCGTGCAGCCGGTCAGTCATGCGGTTGAATGAAACAGCAAGTTCAGCGATTTCGTCGCGCCCTGTCGTGTCCGCCTGAACCTTGTCATCCCCCGCTGCGATGGCTTTGGTCACTTTCGTGAGCCGGGTAATCGGCTTCACGATGCTTCTGGCCAGATAGACAGCCATCACGACCAGGATCAAGCCAAACAGAAATATCGTGATCATGATTTTCTGCTCCAGCGCCTTTATCGGGGCAAAAGCTTCATCCTGGATGATATTGGCCTTGAGACAAGCCAAACCGAATTCAGGAACAAAACGGAAGGCGTGGATGATGGCTACACCACGGTAATCCAGATCAAGGGCTTCGCCATTTTGCCCGCTCAAACAGGCCTGCATGGGGCGAGTTGAAATGCGGGTACCGCTCCATTGTGCGGAAGCATATCCGGGCTGGGTGACAAAATAGCCTTCGCCATCCGCCAGAAAAGTTTCTCCCGAGCGCCCCAGGTCTGCCGGCGGCGGATTAAAAACGGGCTCCATGGTTGATGATGGATAGGTAATGAACAACCGGGATGCGGTCGATCTATCTTCCACTTCAATAAAGTATGACTGGTTGCTCCGGGGGCCGGTACCGGGAAACTGGGCCAGTTGCCCGGCTTGAAAAGTAACGGATTCTTTGTTTTGCACCGCAGAAGATCCGACGATCAGGTCGACCCCGTCTTTACTGCGCAAGTTCGCCCCGATGGCGCCTTCTGCAGCCAGGTAAGTCCTGATCAAATTGGTCGCACAACGCCGATTCAGCTTGGTGGAGTTGTTGCCGCACTGGGCACTCAAGTCCGACAGGAAATGCTCTGCCCTGATATTTGCCCGGGTCAACACCATGACCAACTGGTCATGTTTTGAATCGGCAATGCGCCCCACCGCTTTGACTCGCTCTGATCTGACGGTCTCCACCATCGTGGCATAGGCCATCCAGCCAATGACCAGGATCGGCAAGAGAACCATCAACAACAGGATGACAGTGAGGCGCGCTCTAAGTGTGGTGAATTTAATTGCCATTGAATTCTGGTATTCCGGCTGCCGGTTTTTGCACGCGGCATTTTGTCTTAGTATCCCAGCAAAGGCAGGGTTGGCCCTCGGCTAAATTGGCAGGCAGAGAGCGATGAATCGCAAATGTTACAGGGTGTATCTGTTCCCGCTGACCGAGTGCAGGATCAAGCTGCTTCCAGCTTCGCCACCGCCTCCTGTTTGGTCAGCAGCGTGATCAGTGTGGCCAGTTGGTCGCGCATTCGGCGCCTGTCCACGATCATGTCGATGGCGCCATGCTCCAGCAAGAACTCCGCGCGCTGGAAGCCGTCCGGTAGCGTCTCGCGCACAGTCTGCTGGATCACGCGCGCGCCGGCGAAACCGATCAGCGCGCCGGGTTCGGCGATGACTACATCGCCCAGAAAGGCAAAGCTGGCGGAGACACCGCCCATGGTCGGGTCGGTCAACACTGAAATGAAAGGCAGTTTGGCTTCGCTCAACTGGGTGAGTGCGGCGCTGGTTTTGGCCATCTGCATCAGCGACAGCAAGCCTTCCTGCATGCGCGCGCCGCCGCTGGCGGCAAAACAAATAAAAGGACACTGCTGTTCCAGCGCGACTTGCACGCCGCGCACGAAACGTTCGCCCACCACCGAACCCATCGAGCCGCCCATAAAGCTGAACTCGAATGCGGCAGCCACCACCTGCACAGCGTGGATACTGCCTTGCAACACGATCAGCGCATCGTCTTCACCGGTGTTCTTTTGGGAATCCGCCAAACGTTCGGTATATTTTTTCTGGTCTTTGAATTTAAGGGTATCGACCGGCAAAATCTCCGCACCGATCTCGAAACGTCCTTCGCCATCCAGCAGCCAGTCGAGGCGGGTACGTGCCGTAATGCGATGGTGATGGTTGCATTTCGGACAGACGCTGAGGTTCTTTTCCAGATCGGCGTGATACAGCACCGCCTGACAATCCGGGCACTTGAACCAAAGTCCCTCCGGCACATTGCGCTTGTCTTCGCCTTCCCGGCGTTTGATCTTTGGCGGCAATAATTTCTGAAACCATCCCATGCTGTTCTCCTATGAATTCCTGATTCTTTTTTTCCGCAGATTACACAGATTGACGCAGATTAAACTATCAAAGCGCTTCGGGAGTTTTATTTTAATCAGCGTCAATCTGCGTAATCTGCGGACACGGCCTTGGGGTTGTTATTGATCGATTGCCAGCCTCAACTCTCTCACCAACTTACCCACATTGGCGACCACTTCCTGTGCGGTTGAATCCTCGATCTCCTGCACGATGCGGCTGCCCACCACCACGCCATCGCACAGCTTGGCCACCGCGCTGGCCGTCGCGCCATCGCGGATGCCGAAACCGACACCGATCGGCAGTTTGATGTGGCGGCGCAATTGCGGCAACTTCTGTTCGATGGCAGTCAGATCGAGATTGCCCGCACCCGTGACGCCTTTCAGTGAAACATAATAGACGTAGCCGCGCGCCAATTTGGCCACCTGCTTCACCCGCTCTTCGCGCGTGGTCGGTGCCAGCAAAAAGATCGGATCGATGCCGTGCGCTTCAAGATGGGCGAACGCTTCGTGGCTTTCCTCGGGCGGAAAATCGACGGTCAGCACACCGTCCACGCCCGCTTTGGCGCAACGCCGTGCAAAGGTCTCCCAGCCCATCGCCTCGATCGGGTTGCCGTAGCCCATCAGCACGACCGGCGTGTGCGAATTTTTCTGGCGGAACTCGGCCACCATGTCGAGCACGTGATGCAGGCCGACGTGATGCTTGAGTGCGCGCTCGGAAGCGCGCTGGATGGTCGGCCCATCGGCCATTGGATCGGAGAACGGCACACCGAGTTCGAGCACATCTGCACCCGCTTTTACCAGCGCATGCAGCAATGGCACGGTCAATTGCGGATTGGGGTCGCCCGCCGTGATGAACGGGATCAGCGCCTTGCGCTGTTGCTGTTTGAGTTGCTCGAAAGTGGCTTGAATACGACTCAT
>Ga0210050_1004348_pt1 | contig 11884 bp, 10 predicted proteins | sample CryGey132114_all_FD_185463 | JGI IMG/M metagenome (GOLD analysis project Ga0210050, IMG submission 185463) | Groundwater microbial communities from aquifer - Crystal Geyser CG22_combo_CG10-13_8/21/14_all (SPAdes) (version 2) | ecosystem: Environmental > Aquatic > Deep subsurface > Groundwater ...
CGCCGTAGATGCACACAAAGTTCTCATCACCAACCACCTCTTGCGCCGCGAGAATCGGAATGGCAGTGCCATACTTTTCCGTGCCCATCACTTTAAATTGGTCAATGAGCGTCAGTGGAAATTCTTTGCCCGCGCCCTTCGCGAACTCGGCCATTTTTTCCGCATGGTTGCCGACTATCAAAATCATCTCCGAAAAACCCGCGTGCTCCAAATTCTTGAGCACATAATAAAGAAAGGGCTTGTCCAGCACATCAATAAGATGCTTGGGCCGATCCTTTGCCAGATCCAGCATGCGCGTGCCTTTGCCGGCCGCGGGAATAACGATTTTTTTGATCATATTAACGTAGTTTTCTTACGAGCGTATACATTCTATACAACCACGGCTTAAAGGTTACGTCAAACGAATAGGGATAGCACACAAGCTCGCCTGCAAAGCCTGATTTAAAGCGGGTGATGCCCTCCCAGGATTGCTTGTATGCCCAGTGGTCTTTTTCGTTTGGATTGACGCCCCAGAAATCATAGTGTTTGATGTGCTGCGCGGCCGCGGTTTGGATAGTGTGCCACTGCAAAAGGTACGGAGCCATTGTGTCGCGGTGTTGGTTGGACGAAGTACCGTGCGTGTACGTTGCCGTATCCCCAAAAGTGATGATGATGTTGCTTGCGATGACTTTGTTTTGATACGTCGCCTGGTAGATTTTTATTACATCTTTCGGGAGTGATGCAATCATTTTTTGATAGTACGCATCCTGATGCGACGCAAACTTATCGCGTGTTTTTGTTTCGTGATTCAGTTTGATAAAATCTTCTATTGAGCCTTCGCTGATGGTGACACCCCGCTTTTCCGCGAGCCGGATATTGTATCTGGTTTTGGAATGCAGATGCGCCAGGAGCTCATCTTCGGATTTGGTAATGTCCAACACAGCCGTGCACTGGGGCTGTGTTGCGTGCACAAACTTGAGCGGCCGGCTATCGCGTTCTTGCTTTTCCTTTTCCGTGGGCGGCGGGATTCGCTTGACGGGATCCAAGCGGTAGAACAGCGCGCCATCGTTGAGCGTGTCTTCCAGCGCCCAAAGCAATTCGTGGATATTTTTTTGTTCTTTGGTAATAATCGGACCATGTGGAATGTACCAATAATAGTGTGCTGCTGGTAATGGCATCTTGACTGCTTGAACTAAAACCTCGTGGTTCCACGAAAGCCGCTTCACTTGGCATCCCCATGATTTCTGGAACGCGCCCCATTCCCAGGATTGCAAAAATCGCGCATTTTTTTGAGAACCCACTACATCATTCCATGTTCCTTTGTCACTAACTTCTTTCCACATATTATTTGCCTAGTAGTTTTAATGCGCTTCGGACTTTGGCGCCCACGTCATCACCCTCAATGCCTTTAAGCGCCTCGCGCGCATGCTCGCGCGAGTACCCCAACGCTTCCAAAGCCTGCAATGCTTCGCCATCCAAAATAATGGATTCTTTTGTTGCGGCATCTTTAACATCAATCAAATCACGCGCCTTGGTCTTAAGCTCAAGCATAATGCGCTCGCTGACTTTTTTGCTTACTCCGCAATTTATTAAAACCTCTATTGATTCGGATTGTAATGCTGCGGAAAGATCTTGCGGTCGCGCAAGCGACATAATAGAAAGCGCGGACTTAGGCCCAATTCCTTTTACGTTCAAAAGCATAATAAACCACTGCAACACAGATTCGTCCTGGCTTCCGTACAAATCCAAGGCATCCTCTTTAACCGACAAGTACGTGTGAACCTCTACATTACTGCCTTTAGTAAGCTCCGCAAGCTCATTTTGTGGCATGCTTACTAAATACCCAACCCCACCGACATCAATAATGGCGGCAGATTTTGTTTTCGAGAGTAAAAAACCTTTAAGATAAGCTATCATAAGAAGTGCCTTAAGTATATGTATTTTTCGCTATTTTTACAAAAAAAGACGGGTACCCAGCTAAAAGCCAGATACCCGCATACACAGAGTTGCTGTGGCTACGCCGGCCTGCTGCCAGAGGAGCGCACAATGCACCAAGACGGCGCACTGAAATTCGGGGCCGGACTGTACGTCACACGATCGCCGTCGCGCATTACTTCCCACGCCTGGCTGAGCGTTGCTGTCCGCTCAAGCGAATCACTCACGTCGCTCACGCCAGTGGACTGCGGCTGCTCCGACATGTTCCACTCCCCCTGCGAAAAAGGTCGAAAAAAGAGCTTGACGCTCCATATCACAACCAGTAAGGTTGTAATAGCACATTATCATACTAAGCCATGAAATTCAAGATTAAGTCAAAATTTAAACCAACCGGAGATCAGCCACAAGCAATTGCGGATCTTTCGCATGGCATTGAAAAAGACTTCCGCGATCAGACACTTTTAGGTGTAACGGGTAGTGGCAAAACATTTACCATGGCCAATGTTATCCAGAACGCGCAAAAGCCGACGTTGATTATTTCGCACAACAAAACATTGGCAGCCCAGCTTGCGAGCGAATTCCAAGAATTTTTTCCAAAAAACGCGGTGCACTATTTTGTATCCTATTACGATTACTACCAGCCCGAAGCCTATGTGGCAAAATCTGACACCTATATCGAAAAGGAGACCCAAGTGAATGAAGAAATTGACCGGTTGCGCCTGGCATCCACCACCGCGCTTTTGACGCGCAAGGATGTGATTATTGTGGCATCTGTTTCCTGCATCTACGGCTTAGGCAAGCCAGATTCATACCAAAATATGCGTGCTGAATTTAAGGTTGGCGAATTAATCAATCGCAATGACGCGCTCCGTATCTTAACCAGCTTACAGTACAGCCGCAGCGAGTACGATTTAAAGCGCGGCACGTTCCGCGTAAAAGGTGATGTGCTGGAAGTGCAGCCCGGGTACGAAGAATTCGCCTATCGCATTGATTTTTTTGGAGATGAAATTGATGCTATCAAAGCGTTTGATCCTTTGACTGGCGATACGGTGTTTGATGAGCAAGCCAAAGCAGGTGAAGTACATATCTACCCTGCCAAGCATTACGTGATTGAACGCGAGGAGCTCAAAGCCGCGGAACAAAATATCCGCAACGAACTTCGTGATCAAATCCAGCTGTTTAAAAAACAAGGCAAGCTCATAGAGGCTCAACGTATCGAAGAGCGCACTATGTTTGATTTAGAAATGATGGACCAAGTTGGCTACTGCAATGGTATAGAAAACTACTCGCGCCACATGGACTTCCGCAAACCAGGCGAACCACCAGCAACGCTGTTGGATTATTTTCCAAAAGACTTTTTATTATTTATTGATGAGTCGCATATCACCGTTCCTCAGATCGGCGGCATGTACAATGGCGACCGCGCCCGCAAGCAGACATTAGTTAATTATGGATTCAGGCTTCCCTCCGCTTTGGATAACCGGCCGCTGCAGTTTAATGAATTTGATGCGCACATCAACCAAGCCATCTATGTTTCCGCAACTCCGCGCGAGTACGAGCTTAATCTTTCCGCGAAAAAAGTTGCCATGGACGCAAAAGGTCACATTAATTATTCCGATGAAAACCGCATCGCAGAACAGCTCATTCGGCCGACCGGCTTGCTGGATCCACAGGTGGAAATAAAGCCAACTAAAAATCAAATTGATGATCTACTGGAGCAGATCCAAGCGCGCACCAAAAAGCGCCAGCGCGTGCTCGTGACTACGTTAACAAAGCGCTTAGCAGAAGAACTTGCTGAGTATTTGGCGGAAATGGGCATTAAAGTCCACTACTTACACAGTGAAGTTGACACGTTGGAGCGATTGGATATTTTGCGCGACCTGCGCTTAGGCATATACGACGTGATAGTGGGCATCAACCTCCTACGTGAAGGATTGGATTTACCAGAAGTCTCTTTGGTGGTTATTTTGGATGCGGACAAGGAAGGATTTTTGCGCAGCGATACTGCGTTGATTCAAACCATGGGGCGCGCAGCGCGCCACTCGGACGGGCAGGTAATAATGTATGCGGACACTATGACCGGAAGCATGAAGCGAGCTATTTCCGAAGTCTCGCGCCGTCGCTCCATTCAGGAATTGTATAACAGGAAGCATGGCATAACGCCGACCACTATTAAAAAAGCAGTAAAGGATGCATACCTCAAGGGCCAGCATAAAAAAGCAAAACAAGGAGAGCTTGGTATTGATCTTAAAAAAGTTTCCGACGAAGAAGTTCCGGTTTTGATAAAAGAACTGGAAAATAAAATGGAGCTTGCCGCGCGCAACTTGGATTTTGAAAAGGCAGCCGAGATTCGTGACCAGATTGGAGAAGTTCGGAAGAGGACTAAGGCAAAATAATCTATGGATTCTGGATTTCTTCTGATTAACAAACCATCTGGCCCTACTTCGCACGATGCTATATATACATTGCGAAAAATTTTAGGCATCAAAAAAATTGGACATGCAGGCACACTGGATCCTTTTGCAGAAGGTCTTCTTTTGATAGGTATTGGCGATGCTACTAAATTACTTCGACATTATGTTGGTTTAGATAAAATGTATGAAGCAACGCTAAAGCTCGGCGCAACATCAGACACACAAGATCGGACCGGAAAGATACAAGAAACAAAATACAAACAAGACACAACAACCAAATCAAAAATCGAAAACGTTTTAAAATCATTCATCGGCAAACAAAAACAAACTCCCCCCATGCATTCCGCCAAAAAAATAGATGGCGTTCGATTATACAAACTCGCAAGACAAGGAAAAGAAGTAGAACGAAAAGCCGTTGAAATTGAAATCTATAGCATCAATCTTATTTCTTTTGATAAGGACATTTTAAAAATACAATGCCGCGTCTCGTCCGGCACATTCATCCGAACACTGGCAGAGGACATCGGCAAAAAACTCGGCTGCGGCGCATACCTTGAGGAACTGACCCGGACGCACATTGGGAAGTTTGATTTGAAAGATTCAGTTGATATCTCCCAAGCATCAGTGACGGGATCCCTCGTGAGCGCTCGGGATGACATTGTGCACCACATCACTCCATTAAAAACCGTATTAGCATCCGGAACATTTGATGGAATCCATCCAGGACATATTCATTATTTTCAACAAGCACGTGCCTTAGGCCAAAGGCTTATCTGTATTGTGGGTAGGGATTCGGTAGTAGAAAAAATTAAGGGCAAGAAACCGAAACTTTCGGAAAAAGAGCGCATCAAACTAGTAAAACTTTGCGAAGAAATCGACCGAGTGTTCCTTGGTATTCATGGATCTGATGCAGAAGTGTATGACTTTGTGGCATCATTAAAACCGGACATTATTGCCCTAGGATACGACCAAAAAGCCTATACAAATGGCTTAAAAGAGGAAATGAAGGCACGGGGACTTTCAATTGAGGTAAAAAGGCTTGTTTCTTTTAACCCCAAGCGGTTCAAAAGCTCTATTATTGACGTAGGACGAGGGAAGTGAGGTGCTTGTATCTGCACTTCCGAGCCGAGGAAATAATGTGTATTCATATTATTGACAAAACATCCAAAAAAAGCTAACCTGTAATGGTTCTAATAACCAGATAATTTCTATGTCAGAAGAGAAAAAACAGGAAAATACCCCAGAAGCAAAGGCGGAAAAACCTAAGGAAACTAAGGTTGAATTAGTGGCCGAAACAGCTGCAGAAGAAGTAAAAGCCACAGAAGCGGAAAAAACTGCAATTGAAGAAATTACAGAAGAAGCCAAAAAGCCAAAAGCTAAAAAAGGGAAATCAGATTACGAGGATATTAATCCGGACGATATCAGGTCTGGCATGCTTATTCGCGTCCATCAAAAAATCGTTGACGTTAACCCTAAGGGCGAAGAACGAGAGCGTACTCAAATATTCCAAGGCATGGTAATCGCGCGAAATCATGGAAAAGAAGTTGGCGCGACCATCACCGTACGTAAAGCTTCTGGTGGAATCGCAGTGGAAAAAATCTTTCCGCTCAAAATGCCTTCCTTAACTAAATTTGAACTGGTCCGGACATACCGTGTAACCCAGAGCAAACCATATTACTTGCGGACTACAAAAAAGCGATTACAGGAAATCAAACCCTAGTATACTATAAGCCCGCCTCCATGGCGGGCTTTGAATAATTGATTATTGTGGTTAGTTTGATAGAATAGGTAGTGTCCTTACAAATTGATAAAAAAAGGCTTTTACAAAATTTCTGTTGGGCTGAGCGTAGCGAAGTTAACGGAAATTTTGAAAGGAGTAAGCAGATGAAGGTCAAAGTGGGGTGCGCAAGCAGCACACGTAGACCGCACTCTGCTTACGACGCATGGGTGCTTAGCTCAGTTGGTTAGAGCGTCTCGTTTACACCGAGAAGGCCTGGGGTTCGAATCCCTAAGCACCCACCAGCCCGGGTGGCGAAATTGGTAGACGCACTACCTTGAGGTGGTAGCGGCCGCAAGGCCTTGCGAGTTCAAATCTCGCCTCGGGCACCACGAGTCATGCAATGCTTTAGCCTTCGCATCCGAGTAAACTCGGATGCTGCGGCCGACGCATTGCCGCCTCTCTAAAATTTTTTCTTAATTCGATCCGCGAACCCAAGAAAAAATTTTCAAGATAGTATAAAATAAAAATATGAGAATTATTTTTGGAATTATCTTGGTACTGGTTGGATTCCTGTTGGTTTGGAAAACAGAGGCTGTGGTTCGGTTTACTGGGTATAGCAACTGGGCAGAATCAAAGCTTGGCACCATGGGCGGCACACGGTTGATGTGTAAACTGATCGGCTTAGCATGTATCTTTGCCGGCATGCTTGCCATCACCAATCTTCACCAAGGATTCCTAGAAGGTACAGTTGGTAGATTGTTGAGTCCGGGAATCTAAAATGTATCCTACAATTTTTTTCTTGGGCTCCACGAACGTGGAGTTAAGAAAAAAATTGAAAGGAAGAGGCGGACAAAGGGTGAAGCGAGCTGTATTCCGGCACGCGCAACCCGGTATGTAATATTTAAAAAATTTCTACAAATTGTCCGTTGGGCCGAGCGCAAGCTCGGTTAATGGACAATTTGAAAGGAGTAGGCGAGTGTAAGCCGAAGCAAACCAGTTTTACTGGTTTGCGCAGGCTGAAGCTCGACTACGACGCGCGGGCCTGTAGCTCAGCTGGTAGAGCAACGCCTTTGCAAGGCGAAGGTCAGGAGTTCGAGTCTCCTCAGGTCCACCAAAAAACATCCGTTTATTTAACGGATGTTTTTTGGTGAGAAGTATTAAAAAAAATCAGCACTCATTTTGAACGAAATCCCAACCAATCACCCCATTTCGTGCAGAACATCATTACTTAAAACTAGACAGGCCCAAGCCAACCGGCTGGGCATATTGTTGCGCTTTTTGCATGTCTCCATTCTCGTAATAGTATTTGGCCAAAAAATAATACGCGTCAACGTAACGCGGATTGACCGCGAGTACAGCAAGCCATAGCTGTGCTGCTTCATCTTTCCTGTCGGTTTGGGAGTACAGAAGCCCTAAATTGAACAGCGCATTGTCGTAGTAGGGATTGATGGTTAATTCATCTTTGTACTCGGCCTCGGCTTTCTGGTACTCACCCCGGTGAGCGTAAATGAGACCAAGATTGTTATGTGCCATCTTTTCTGTAGGATTCAACGCCAAGGCTTTTTGGTATTCCGGTTCTGCTTGGTCCGGCATACCGTCTAGATAATACATAGCTCCCAAATTCCTGTGTGCGAGCGGAGAATGGGGCGATCCAACAGCCGCGCTCCGCCAGAACGTCAGGTGGTCGCTAAAATCCCTGCTGTGCACGACAGTGATGGTAGCAAATAGAATAATAACGGCAGCTGCGGGCAAGAGCGTGGCCTTTTTATTGAAAGAAAAATTTTTTAACGGTGTCACTTCTAAAAGCACAATCAGTAGGCCGATCACTGGAACGTACATCCGGTGCTCCACAAAATCAGCCACGATTCCCAAATCAGCACGGATAAACGAAGGTAGCAAAAACAGTACTAGCCAGGCTGATCCGAATAGTAAAAATCCTAAACGTTTATGGCGCGAGTGCAAGAAGCCGAATACCAGAAACACCAGGGCAATTATGCCATACAAAAATGTCGTATCCTGAATGATGGGCAATACTGAAAGGTTGAACGGAAACAACGCCTTGCCTAACAGCTGAAGAAAAGCCGGGAGGTTTGCAAGCAGAGACCAAACTAGCTCGCCTGCGCCTAACGACACAATGTTCCCAAGGGCTAGGTGCCGCGCCAACAGCCAACCAACACCTATCGCAAACCAACTGATAACCAAAAACTGCTGGCGGTACGTAAAAAAACTTTCCTTCCGTATGAACCAGATATACACTAAGGCCACAACCGGCAATAGTGCGGCTGTTTCTTTAATTAAGAGCGCGGCCGCAAAAAACAAAAGGTGAATACTATAGTGGATTGCTTTGTTGCTCTCTAAAAATTTAAACAAAAAAATGAATGCTGCCAGAATGAACACAGCCAACAATGAATCATTGCGCCCAGGCACCCAAGCCACGGCTTGTGTGAGCATCGGGTGCACCGCGAAAAAAAGCGCGGCCAAAAACGACGGCTCGCGGCGGTATCCTAATGTGATAAAAAAGAGCAATAGAAGCATTGCAACAATACCATGAAACAGGATATTTGAAGCGTGATATATTGCAGGCAACATGCCACCCATCTGCGCATCAAGCATAAACGAAACCGTGAGCAATGGACGGTAGTAGGCATCTCCAGCCGAGAAAAAAACATCCTCTTTAAACGCCTGGCCGATATTGGAAATATCGCTTAAAAAAGAATAATTATTGATAATCAGATCCTGGTCATCAAGATACGTAAAATTAAAAAATAGCGTCTGGCTGTACAGGGCAAAAATAACGGCGAAAAGCCAAAGGTATGGCCGCCATCCGGAAAGAAAAAAATGTGTAACCCTTGTTTCCATATACTGTAGTTATTTTCCGACACCGCGAAACATGCGCCGGAAAAAATAGTTACATGCGACCAGAACTGTACCCAAGCCATAGGTAACGCTGCGCATAAAATTAATACTGGATGCTTCCGGAAAATAACGCACCGGCACAGCAATTTCACCAATCCTAAAACCTTTCGCAACCGCCTGGAAAAGAATCTGCGTATCAAACACGAAGTCATCCGAATTACTCATAAAATCAATGCCAGATAACACCTCCCGGCGATAGGCCCGCATGCCTGTATGCCATTCGGATAGATTCTGTCCGCTCAACAAATTCTCCAAAAGGGTGAGCGCGCGATTACCCAGGTACTTATATAATGGCATGCCGCCGGCCAGCGCCTCCTTGTGGCTTCGGATACGCGATCCGAGCATCAGATCGAACATGCCATCCTGGATAACGCGTACAAAATGTCCGATCAGCTTTGGATCATACTGGTAATCCGGATGCAACATGACCACAATATCAGCTCCATGTTCAAGCGCCAGTGTATAGCACGTTTTCTGATTAGCGCCATACCCCCGATTCTGCTCGTGGCGGTGCACAAACAAACCAAGCTCTTGTGCGATGGCAACAGTTTGATCGTTGCTGCCGTCATCAACTAAAAGCACCTCGTCAATCCCCTCTTTGGCAATTTCCGCAACCACGCGCCGCAACGTCTTCTCGGCGTTGTACGCCGGAAGCACCACGATAACTTTGCAATTTCCGTTACTCATGTAGTGTGTATTCTAAGGTAGGTGACTCACCTACGTAATCATAGATGATTATAAAACTTACGCAAGCAAAAAAAAGTTGTCCACAGCTTTACAAAAAAGAAGTATTGTTTTATTTTATTGCGTGCTATAATAAAAATAATAAAAATTGTGTGACTTAGTCGTGTCGCACAACAAACAAATATAAAACGTAACATAAAAATATGCCAGCACGAAAACGTAAGACCGCTAAGCGGAAAACAGTTGCTAAGCGCAAGCCAGCAAAACGACGCAAGGTTGCTAAGCGCAAGCCAGCGAAACGAAAAGCAGCTAAGCGCAAGCCAGCGAAACGAAAAGCAGCGAAACGCAAGAAGCGCTAAAACAAAAATAAAAAACCCGCCAACGAAAATAGTAGGCGGGTTTTTTATTTGCATGCGTCATCCTGAATTTATTTCAAGATCAGATTCTAAAACAAAGCTTGCCCTGAATTTAATTTATGGGTTCAAAACAGCCTCAAAATAGGCTTTTTTGCTTGTTTTTTGCAGATATTTGCTCGTCGGGCACAAACACAGAAACCACCCCATATTCTCCATCATACCCAGGTTCAATATGCACTTCTCCTTCACGCACACGCCGAACGCCTTCTGCAATTTCGGAAATGCCGAATGCCTCAATGTCTTTAAGTGGTGTTTTCAAAAGCAACGTAAACTCGTCCGCAATTGAATTGATCATTGCATCATACGTTTCCTGCACGCGCTTGGTTCCTTTTTTCTGTGCGAATGCATCCGCAATAATTTCCTGCAACGGCACAATATATTTGAATTCACCAAGTTTTTTTGGTTTGTCACGATCTGCGAGTTCAGAAACGCGGTAATCAACACCAATGGTTAATTGTTTTTTACACTTTGGACATATGCCTTTTAGTTTTTTTGTTTCCTTTGGTTCGCATGAAAATTTACAATCTCTGTGTCCGTCAAAATGATATTTTCCTTCCTGCGGATAAAATTCAATCGTATAAGCAAGCTTATTTTTAGTTGACGCACCTTTACGCAGTGCGGTCTCAATATTTTTTACTGATGGTTTTTCTAATTCTAGAACTGTTGCCTCGCGCCCTAAATTTGGAAGCGAGTGTGCATCGGAATTTGAAACCAGTGTAATGTTATCTAACTGTGAAAGTCTGCGATTCATGTTTGGATCGCTGGAGAGACCGGTTTCAATGGCATAAATCTTGGGTGTTAAATCACCAAAACATTCTTCTATAGAATCAAAACCAGACTTGGAGCCGAAAATGGCAAACCACGGCGTCCACGCATGCGCGGGAATTATGATAAAATCTTTTGACACATCCCAGATGAGCTTTGCCATGTCCGCGACATCCATACCAAGGATAGGCCTGCCATCGGATTTGATGTTGCCAATTTTATCTAATTGCTTATTCAACTCCTTAACCTCATCCAATCCAGGTGCCACGATGACAGTATGAATTCTGCGCACTTTGTCGTGCCGCTTGTAGATGTTGGAAATCTCTGCGGTGATAATAAACTTTGGATCGCGGTCATTTTTAACCGGCACTGCACCAACCATATCGCGACGCTTAAATGAATACAACCCACCACCGACAGGCTCCAATTCTTTTTCCATTTCTTTCACATACGCAGGAAACGTAAAATCGCCGGTACCGATAATATCAATGCCCTTAAGACGGGCGCCGCGGTACAACCCCTCAATATTCAAATCACGGCTCGTTGCGCGCGAGTACCGGGAATGGAGATGCATATCTGTGATGTATTCCATGGAACCTAAGTGTACCAACATTCTTTAAATTAAAAAAGTCCTTAATGCCAAAACATTAAGGACTTTACCCCCAACCGAATCAGATTCAGATGCCCAAGTCTCTCTTAAGCTCTGCAAGAAATATATACAGAAAGGCTTCCCGTTCTTCTGCCATCCTTCGCGCTGTATATGTGTGAACCCTTTCTTTTACTTTGAGTAGCCGCGTAAAAAACAAATCCAAGGCCCACTCCATAGAATCAGGAGCTCTCTTGCCGCAAAACGGATCCGACGGATGGTAGAACGTCATTCCCATTTGGCCTGCAGACGCAAATGTTCTCATTACAGCATGTACACCTGTGGCCTCTAAACGGTCCGCATCTTGGAGTATTCTGCCCTCCAAGAAATCAGGAGGCGCCTTCCCCCAGGAACACTGCACAATTGCGCTGCGAACCATTTCTGTTTTCTCAGCCGGATATCCCGCTTC
>Ga0210050_1004358_pt1 | contig 11866 bp, 14 predicted proteins | sample CryGey132114_all_FD_185463 | JGI IMG/M metagenome (GOLD analysis project Ga0210050, IMG submission 185463) | Groundwater microbial communities from aquifer - Crystal Geyser CG22_combo_CG10-13_8/21/14_all (SPAdes) (version 2) | ecosystem: Environmental > Aquatic > Deep subsurface > Groundwater ...
GATTAAAATTGAGAGAATTGTGAATGAGAAAATTAAAGAGGATTTGCCGGTTCGGGTTAAGGAGTTGCCTTTAGAAGAGGCTGTACGACTAGGTGCGCGGCGGTTTTACAAGGGCCATTATCCGCCGGAGGTGAAAGTGTATTATATAGGTAAAGCTGACGATATTGACTCGGCCTATTCAAAAGAACTCTGCGGCGGTCCGCACGTGAAGCATACGGGCGAAATCGGGCCGTTTAAAATTATGAAAGAGGAGTCAAGTTCGGCCGGTATTCGTCGCATCCGCGCCGACGTATCCTAGTTTGGTATCTAGTATCTGGTATGGAAAATGACAAAGATTTAATTTTCAATTACCAATTTACAATTTTCAATCAATGTCCCTCGCCTCGCCTTCACGAGAGCGAAGCGGGCAATTTTCAAATTCCAAACACGACAACCGCCTCGTTATTGAAAATTGTATCATTGTAAATTCAATGAAAATTGAGATTTGAAAATTGAAAAATTGTTTTTCAATGGATACAAAATACAAAGCTCTAACCCCGCTTGATTCCAAGTCGGCCGTGACCGTCTTTAAATCCGTCCGTATCGCGAGGTCGAACCCGCGGGAGGAGCTGACTCCCGTGGACCTGGAAAACCTTCTGGCCCAAGCGCTCTGGAGATCTTTTGATCAATTAAGGAATGACGCTGCCGCGCGCCTGCAAGTCAACGAAGTTGACCTCCTACTCGCAGACGCGCGGGTGGTAGGAATAAGAATTGACGGCCACCAGGTTTTGAGTCCAGAGGGATTCACCGGCAGGGAAATTGAACTCCAGCTTTGTCTCACCATCGTGCGGCGCGACAAACTTCCAGGGAATGGCGGGATGGTCTTTGAAGAAGGAAGCGTGAGGGCGTACCTTACTGCCGCGAAGGCCAAAGAGATCGAAATAATATATGTGGATAGCGGCGATGATATCACGACTGTGTTTGGAGTCGCGCCGGGCCTTACCTCCTACATCGGTGAATTTAAGTGGGGGAGAAATGACCTCGTTGAAGCCTTCGCCGCGGGATTTGGAACTGCAGCAGAGGTCGGAAACGCGCTATACTTACGATACGCCGCCCACGAGATCTCGCCTCGGGTTAGAAAGAGGTTTGACGAGATATTCCGGAGTTCCTTCGGTACTTTTGTAAATGGCCTTACGATGGCAGTCCGAAATTCAATTGAACCGCGCCTGACCGAATCTAGGCCCAAGGTTCACAGACGCGCTGCGGGCGCTAGCCGATTGCCGGCGATATACGTGCGGAGTTTCGCACTTCCGGGCGCGGTGTGGGGTAAAAGCTTCACAGTCGGCGACCGTAAAGTGAAGTTTATGCCGGCGCCGGAGGTGGACTTGAACGAATTTGCGGGCGACGGCCGCGGTGAAATTTATGGCGAGCTGGATCGCCTGGCCAAGCGGAGAATAAAATGGTTGATGCCAAACAGTAATGAAGAAGATTTACGTAAATAAAACTGATACAGCCCCGTCGGTAATCGAACGGGTGATTAATACTGCCGATAAGGAGATTACTTTATATATCCCGCGCGGTACGCAGTTCGCAACCCTGAAGAATAATTTCAGCCTGTTAAAGCGGGAGGCCAACCACGCCGGCAAGTTGGTTACTATTGAGTCTGTAGACGACGCCGCGCTGGATTTAGCCGCGTCAGTTGGCCTCAATGCCGTGAACCCATTTTTCGGCCGCAAGATGCGTGCCGTCTCAGATATCGTTCTTAAGAGCGAGGTAATGAACGAAACGCAGCCGGCGGCGAATCGCCGCTATCGTAGCCATGTTACCCATCATGAGGAAGACAAAATTTTTGTTGAGCCGGATAGGGAAATTGATGCATTAAACATAGAACCGCACTCGCGGTTGCGTAAGGTTCTCTCGATTATTCTAATAACTATCATCTTCGTCGGCGTCGGAGTTGGGCTCGCGATAATCCTGCCGCGCGCCGACGTCAACCTCACTTTTAAAGAAATTCCGTTCGAATTTGCCGGGTCACTCGTTGCGAATGTGAATACCAAATCCCCGACGTTTTCCAGCACGCAGATTATCATTCCGGCAATAGTTTTCTCGGACGTCGGTAACTACATTAGTAGCTGCCCGGCGTCGGAGCAAAAAAATGTCGCTCAAAAAGCTGCCGGCAAGATAACTATTTACAACAATTATGGTTCGTCACCACAATCCTTGGTGAAAGGGACGCGCTTTACCACCCCTGACGGCAAGGTTTTCCGGTTGGATAACGATGTGACTGTGCCGGGAGCAAAAGTCTCCGGCGGCAAGCTGACGCCGTCTTCGATTACCGCGGCGGTGACTGCTGATAAAGCCGGGCCGGATTATAATATCGGCCCTGTATCGCGTTTCCGCATTCCCGGTTTTCAGAGTTCGCCTAAGTACGAGGGTTTCTACGGCGAGTCAGCAGGATCGATGGTCGGCGGGTTCGTCGGCAATGTGGCGGTGCCAAGCGCGGACGATATTGCGAAAACCAAAACTTCTGCAGAGTCAGCGCTTACCGATGAATTAAACAGCCGGGCAATATTGAAACTCCCGTCCAACACCAAAGTCCTGCCGGGGTCTTCCAAAGTTACGATAACTTCCGAGGATATCTGTAAAACGGTTACCCAGCAAGGCAACTTCACCGCTACCGTCTACGGGGAGATAAAGATCGCTACTTTCCTCGAATCGGATATTCTATCAGCGATGGCAGCTAATATAGCCAACACCTCCAACGCCAGCCTGACACTAAAGGGCACGCCGACCATTACCTACGGTTCCGCGCCTGCGACAGATTTTAGTAAAGGTCAGATGGCTACCACTGTTAATGTCGGATCTTATTGGGTGCAACCTTTCGATTTGAACGATTTTAAATCCCGCGCCGTGAACAAGAATGAAACTGAACTCAAGACTCTCATTTTCTCGCTTGCGGGCATTAAATCCGGCGAGGTAAAATTGTGGCCGTTTTGGGTGACTAGGGTACCCAATAACGCCTCTAAAATATTCGTTGACTTGGCGTATGAGCCGTGATAATATTTCGCCGTCCTTTATGACTGCAAGTGGTACTGTGCTCGAGGCTCTGCCTGGGGCTTTATTCCGCCTAAAATTGGATGACGGCCGAGAGGTCCTGGCCTATGTTGCCGGGAGGATGCGGATGCATCACATTAAAGTGCTCGCCGGCGATCGGGTGACAGTGGAATTCAGCGCCGAGGGCGACACTCGCGGCCGCATTACTAGGCGGTTATAAGATTATATACAAGATGAAAGTTAGGGCATCCGTTAAAAAAATCTGTGAGAAATGCAAAACAGTGCGCCGGAAAGGACGCATCTATGTCGTGTGTTCGGCTAAACCTAAGCATAAACAAAGGCAAGGTTAAAGAGTTTTGTATAAATTTTAGAGTTAGCACGATGAAAATTTATCGACAAAACCTTTACCCCGCTCCACTTTTTATAGAAACAATGAGTTATAGAAAAATAGTTAGAACAAATAGAACAATTCGACCGAGGTCGTACGTCCCCATAAAAAGTGGAGCGGGGTGCTCATTATTGCAGCCAGTCGGGCTGCGAAGTAGACCCTGCCCTCCTGGGCAATAATGGCATGCGTTTAGCGGGTATAAATATTCCGGACGGAAAGAGGGTAGATATATCGCTTACCTATATTTACGGTATCGGCTCTTCGGCGGCGCGAAAAATTTTGACTGCCACCAAAGTTGACCCCGCGAAACGAGCCAAGGAGTTGACTCCTCCGGAACTGGCCAAGCTTAAGGAATTCATCGAACACGATTTCAAGACTGAGGGTGAGCTTAGGGCCGCGGTTCGTCAGAATATCGCGCGGTTGAAGGAGATAAAATCCTACCGCGGTATTCGGCATATGAAACGATTGCCGGTGCGCGGCCAGCGTACTAAGACCAACTCGCGCACCGTCCGCGGGAACGTCAGGAAAACCGCCGGGAGCGGCAAGCGTAAGGCTGAATTGAGATAAAGGGCTTTGTATAAATTTTGGAGTTAACACGATGGAATTTATCAACAAAACCTTTACCCCGCACCATTTGCAAAAATGATTACTGGTAAAACAACAATTCAAAGGCGAAGCTGCCTAGCGGCTCCAATTGAATTAAAACACCGTACTGTTGCCACAAATGGTGCGGGGTGCTCATTATTGCAGCCAGTCGGGCTGCGATTAAGAAAATCTTGCCCTCCTGGGCAATAATGGCAGATGGCAGAGAGCAAAACTTCCAAAAAGGAGACTAGAAAGGAGACTAAAGAGGGCAAAACCAAGCCGGCGGCCGGGGCTGCCGTGGGAATACAGGCAGTTGTTAAAAAAACCGCGCGGCGTGTTGAGAACGGCCGCATATATATCAACGCTTCGTTCAATAACACCTTTGTTACAGTTACCGACGAGAAAGGCAACGTGATTGCCTGGGCGACGGCGGGCGGCTTGGGATTCGCCGGTCCGAAAAAGGCAACGCCTTTCGCCGCATCCAAAGTCGTGGCAACCATAGCCGAGAAGATTTCCAAAACGGGGCCGTTTAACGTGGAGGTTTATGTGTCAGGCGCCGGTTCCGGCCGCGATTCGGCGGTGCGGTCGCTTGCCGGGTTTCCATTTAATATTCTTACAATCAAAGATGTGACCCCGATCCCGCACAACGGCCCGAAGCCGCCGAAAACAAGAAGGGTATAGATAGTCCGGTAAACTCACTACAAGATGCAGCGAATTAAAGAAAAAAAGGAACGGGCGTTGGGCGTTAAGCTTTCAATTAAGGCCGGAAGATGTAATTCTCCGAAGTGCGCAACAGTCAGGCGCCCGTACCGTCCTGGAGCTCACGGTAAAGCTTTTCAGAGGGCGGGCAGCGAGTACAAGGTCCAACTTCAAGAGAAACAAAAAATTCGCTTCAGTTACGGGCTTAGTGATCGACAGCTGGAGACGATGTTCCAAAAAACTTCTTCCGGCGGCAATGTGGCTGAAACCGTGGTCCGGAAATTGGAGAGTCGGCTGGATAATGTGATTTACCGTTTAGGATTGGCGGAGAGCCGCTCAATCGCACGCCAGCTCATCAACCACGGCCACATTACGGTCAACGGCCGTAAGGTTTCTATTCCTTCTTATGCGGTGAGACCTGGCGATAAGATAGGCATCCGGCCGGAGTCCAAAGGACACCCTTACTTCAGAGAACTCGGCGAGCGGCTTAAGAATTATGTCGCGCCGACCTGGCTCACTATTGATCCGGAAAAGTTTGAGGGGGAGATGATTGCCAAACCAAAAGATGTAGAAATGCCGTTTGATATCAACGCCGTAGTCGATTATTATTCAAGATAACAATGGAATTTGTGCATTTAAGCGAGGCAGTAAAAATCAACCGCGTCTCCGAGGACGACAAGCGCGGGGTTTTTAATATCGAGGGTTTATACCGCGGATACGGGACAACTATCGGGAACGCGCTGCGGCGCGCGCTTTTATCTTCACTACCTGGCGCGGCGATCACTCGTTTTAAGATCAAGGGCGTGGGGCACGAGTTCACCACTGTCCCGGGTATGATGGAAGATGTGGTTGAGCTAGGACTCAATCTCAAACAGGTGCGCTTAAAATTTTTCGCTTCCGAGCCGCAGATACTTACTTTGACTGTTAAAGGCGAAAGAGAGGTGACGGCGGGGGATATCAAGGGGACCACTGACGTGGTGGTGGCAAATCCCGATTTGCATATCGCAACCCTCACAACCAGAAGTGCCGAGCTGGATATAGAACTCACTGTCGAGAAAGGTTTGGGTTACGCGCCTGTCGAGCTGCAGAAGACGGAAAAACTTCCTATCGGCTCTATCGCGCTCGATGCTATTTTTTCGCCAGTCGTGAATGTAAACTTTAGCGTGGAAAATATGCGGGTGGAGGATCGCACCGACTACAACCGCCTGCGGATTGAAATTGAGACCGACGGCACCATTTCTCCGTCTAACGTACTGCATAAAGCGGCCAATATTCTTCTAGATCACTTTAATAAAGTGGCATCTATCGACGTGAGGAAAGAACTCGCTGTAGTGGAAGCTAAGCCTAAGAAGGGATCAAAGCCGCGCGCTAAGAGAACCAAGGCGAAGGAGGAATAATGCGGCATCTGAAAAAAGGCAGAAAATTCGGCAGGATTCGCGGCCGACGCAAAAGTTTCCTGAAAAGCCTTTATCGCAATTTGATAATGGCCGGGCATATAGTCACGACCGAAGCACGAGCCAAGGAGGTAAAGCCGCGCATGGAGAAATTGGTGACCGTTGCAAGGAAACAGGATCTGGCCTCGATGCGGATTTTGTTGTCACGACTGCCGAAGGAAGCGGCCTTAAAGCTTTATTACGAACTCGCGCCGCGGTATAAGGAACGCCGCGGCGGATATTTGAGGATCGTAAAAATTGGAGCTGTGCGGAAGCGCGACGCCGCGCCGAAAACAATTATTGAATTCGTCTAATGGCTAAGTCCGAGCACATTATTGACGTGAAAGGCCAACCGCTTGGGAGAGCAGCGGCCAAAATCGCGGTGCTCCTGCAGGGGAAAGACAAAACTGACTATGAACAGCGGAAAGCAGGGGACGCGAAGGTGATTGTAAAGAATATTAAACTGATCAAAATAACCGGGAAGAAAGCGGTCCAGAAGATTTACTACAGTCACACAACCCAATTAGGGCACTTGAAAGAACGTAAGTATGCTGATGTGTTTGAACGAAGGCCGGACTGGATCCTGTGGCACGCCGTGCACGGGATGCTGCCGAAAAATGCCCTGCGGGCGAAGCGTTTGAAAAATCTCATCATTGAATAATGCCGGCAAAAAAAACCAAGAAAACCAAGCAGCCAATCGTTCTTAAACCGGAGAAGTATTTTGAGGGGATTGGACGGCGCAAGTCGGCCGTCGCAAGAGTGCGTTTTTACCCAAGTATTTCCAAAGCGGTGAAGCACGCCATCATGGTGAACGGCCGTGAACCTAATTCGTATTTTCCAGTGAAGCGGCTTCAGAACGATTTAATTAAACCGCTTAAAGTGGTCAAAACCATTCCTGAGAAATTCAGTATCAGCGCCAGTGTTGCGGGTGGAGGCTTAACTGCCCAGGAGGAAGCGATCCGGTTGGGGCTTGCGAGAGCGCTCACTAAATTTGCCCCGGAATCCAGGAAGGAGCTGAAGGATTTAGGGTTACTCACGCGCGATGCGCGGGTGGTGGAACGCAAGAAGTACGGTCTCCGCAAGGCCCGCCGCGCCCCGCAGTGGAAGAAGCGCTAAAACCAAAGAGAAATATTTCGCACGGCGTAAGATGAAAACAGACAGCGATAAACCATATCTATCGGTAATCATCCCAGCTTACAACGAAGCGAAGCGCTTGCCTCTTACATTAATAGATATAGATAAACATCTCTCGCGGGCTAAATTCTCTTACGAGATTATTGTCGTGAACGACGGTTCCAAGGATAACACCGCTGCGGTGGTCAGGAATTTTGCCGGTTTAATCCGGCATCTGCGCCTAATTGACAACGATGTGAACAAAGGAAAAGGCGGTGTGGTTCGCCAAGGGATGCTGGAAGCAAAGGGGACCTACCGCCTTTTTATGGACGCCGACAATTCTACCTCGGTTGATCAGTTTGAAAAGATGATTCCGTACCTGGAAAAAGGGTATGACGTGGTAATCGGCTCCCGAGCTGTCGCGGGAGCCGAACTTTCTCCGCCGCAGCCCTGGTATCGGCAGCTAAGCGGGAAAGTCGGTAACCTGATTATCCAAGCCCTGCTCCTGCCTGGCGTTTGGGATACTCAGTGCGGTTTCAAGTGTTTCAGCAGGCGGGCGGCCGAGAGGATTTTCCCATTGCAGCGAGTTAAAGGCTGGGGTTTCGATGTTGAGGTTATCTCTCTCGCGAGGGCTATGGGCTATAAGATAAAAGAAATGCCGGTAGTATGGGTAAATGATCCTGATTCAAGGATCAAAGGTTCTGCTTACCTCAAAGTTTTAATAGAGGTGCTGAAAATACGCGTATGGTTATGGAGGGATGTTTATGGTCTGGACCGCGCCAAGCGTGGTTTTGTGCAAGCTGTACCTTGCCGTCCGAGCTCCGAGGGCAAACACAAAGGGTTAAATAAATAATGACAGCGTACTATTTGACAAAGGAACGCCTCGAGGAGCTCAAAAACGAACTTAGCGAAATTAAGAACGTCGCGCTCCCAAGAGTGGCGGAACAGCTGAAACGCGCCAAGGAATTCGGCGATTTGTCCGAAAATGCCGAGTACGCCGGGGCCCGTGAAGAAAGGGAGCGTATAGAGTCAAGGATCGAAAACTTGGAGGCAATTTTGAAGGGGGCGATAGTAATTGAAAAGAAAATCGGCCATCCGGAGGTAGATATCGGTTCGACTGTGGAAGTAGTGCGGGACGGTAAACCCTACACTTTCACTATCGTCGGTTCGAGCGAGGCTAAACCAGAAGGAGGTTTAATCTCCAACGAGTCTCCGCTCGGTCATGCGCTATTGGGCTGCAAGGTTGGCGGCTCGGTGCAGGTGGAGACACCGGCTGGCAAGGTATCGTATACTATCACTAAGATCAGTTAGATACTTTAGTGAGATAGGTTCTATGATGCTCGATTCTCTAATGGAGGAGCGCGTAAGGAAACTGCGCCACTTGCAAGCTCTTGGTTTTGACGCTTATCCGGCGACGGTACGGCGCACTGCCGCTATCGGTAAAATATCGGACAGTTTCCCAGCGTGGAGCCGCGGCGGGAAGAAGGTTTATGTGGCCGCGCGCATAAAATCCCTGCGCGATCAGGGTGGAATAGTTTTTATAACCATCGCCGACGCGAGCGGCGAGATACAGGCAGTTTTACAGAAAACTAACTTAAAGGATTTTGATTTATGGAAAAGCTCGCTCGACATCGGCGATTTCGTGGAGGTCGGCGGGACGCTCTTCAAAACCAAGCGCGGCGAGAAAAGTATTGAAGCGAAAACTTTGCGTTTGATCGTTAAAGCACTGCGTCCCATCCCAAGCGAGTTCTACGGACTGCACAACACCGAAACGCGCCTGCGGAAACGCTACCTGGATTTGCTTACTCATCCCGAATTAAGAGACCTATTCCGCAGGAAAAATATTTTTTGGAAAACAATCCGCGAATTTCTCACCCGCGAAGGTTTTTTGGAAGTTGACACTCCTACCTTAGAAGCCACGCCTGGCGGAGCGGATGCGGAGCCATTCGTAACCCATCACAATGCGCTTGATACGGATTTTTATCTGCGGATTTCTTTGGAGATCGCGCTTAAAAAACTTTTGGTCGGCGGATACGACAAGGTGTTTGAGATCGGTCGGGTCTTCAGGAACGAGGGTATTGATGCTGAACATCTGCAGGACTACACCGCGATGGAATTCTACCTGGCTTATGCTGACCATGAGGATATGATGCGGTTGGTCGAGCGGATGTATAAGGAGCTTGTAAAAGCAGTTTGCGGGAGCACGATCACGGTTTATGACGGCAAAAAAATAGACTGGGGGAAGAAATGGCCGAAAATTGATTACTATACGATCTTCAGAGAAAAAACCGGCCTGGATTTGACGGGCGCGACCCGTGAGGAGTTGTTCCGCAAGGCGCAGGAAAAAAATCTGCAACCGGAACGTCGCTCCGGGCGCGGAAGGCTGATCGACTTTATTTTCAAAAAAACGGTTCGGCCCGAGTTTATCCAACCCTGTTTTTTGACCGGACACCCGCTCGATATTTCTCCGCTTGCGAAGAATGATGCCAAGAATCCCGATAAAGTGCTGCGTTTTCAGGTGATGGCAGCGGGTTCTGAGCTAGGGAACGGCTGGGCGGAGCTGAATAACCCGGAAGAACAGCGCCGTCGTTTTGGGGAACAGATGAAACTGCGAGAGGCAGGCGATAAGGAAGCGCAGCGGCTGGACGAGGACTTTTTGGAAGCGATGGAGTACGGTATGCCGCCCACCGCCGGATTCGGCTTGTCCGAGCGCGTCTTCGCGGTCTTGATGGATAAACCGATTAGGGAAACAGTCTTTTTCCCGCCGATGAGACGCAAAGATTAAACAATGCTTGATATTAAATACATACGCGAGCATCAGGATGAGCTCAAAACGGCTATAAAGAATAAAGGGATTGCTTTGGATCTCGACGAGCTCTTGGGAGCCGATAAAGAGCGCGTAGACTTGTTGCGCGCCATAGAGCAGCTTAAGGAAGAAAAAAATAAGTTGAATGATGAGATCGGCAGAGCAAAGACCGATGGTGAACGGAAAGCGGCTATAAGCAAGGGGAAAGAGGTGAAAGATAAATTGGCCGAGCTGGAGCCGAGCTTCGCGGAAGCTAACGCGAAATTCGAGAAACTTATGGTCAGCGTCCCGACGATCCCATCGCCGGACACCCCGATCGGCAAAAGCGACGCGGATAACAAGGAGATTTTCCGGTGGGGCGAACAAAAAAAGTTTGACTTCAAACCGAAGGATCACATAGAGCTTGGGAAAGCACTTGATATTCTGGATTTAGAAAAGGGCGCTAAGGTGGGCGGCTTCCGGGGTTATTACGTTAAAAATGACGGCGTGCTTTTAATGATGGGCATTATGATGTACGCGCTGAAGAAAATGGTGAGTAAGGGTTACGCGCCGATGATCCCACCGACGCTAGTTAAGGAATTTGCGCTTTTCGGGAGCGGTTGGTTTAAGGGTTTGGAATACGACCCTGAGGTTGATGAAATTTATCAGATTGCTACTTCGGATAAAGAGACAACAGGAGAACTCAGCAAGGATAAAAAATTTCTCATTGGAACTGCAGAGCCGTCTCTTCTCGCATATTATTCGGACGAAACTTTGAATGAGGAAGACTTGCCGATTAAGGTTTGTGGGTACAGCCAGTGTTATCGGAGCGAGATCGGGAGTTATGGTAAGGATGTTAAAGGAATATACCGCGTGCATGAGTTCATGAAGATAGAGCAAGTTGTAGTTGCCGAAGCTGACGTAGAGAAGTCCAATAAGTTGCAGGATGAGATGACCGCCATCTCCGGGGAAATGCACGAGGAACTTGGATTGCCGTATAGACGTATGCAGATTTGTACCGGCGATATGAGCCCCGGGAAATATCGGGCGTTTGATCTTGAGGCTTGGCTGCCGGGCATGAACCGGTGGGCGGAGACGGGATCAGCGAGCAATTTCCTGGACTGGCAGGCCAGGCGACTGAATGTGAAGTACGTGGACAAAAACGGGAGCAAGAAATATGTGTATATGCTCAACAATACCGCCCTTCCTAGCCCGCGCATTTTCATCGCTATTTTGGAAAATTATCAAACCGCCAAGGGGACGATAAAAGTTCCTCATGTCCTCCAGGAATATGTTGGTAAAAAAGAGATCGGGGGCATGGTATCGGTTTAAGGTAGCCCTGCTTGTAATCCTGCCGCTTTTGGTTCTCTGCGGCGGCATTTACGCGGTATTCTATTCTTCGCTCTTTTCAGTGCGGGCGATAGAGGTGCGCGGCGCGGATATAAAGGCCGATGATATTTTGGCCGGCCGCAGATTCACCAATATACTTTTTACCTTCCCCGCGATTGACCCCGTGAGATTCCCGGAAATAGCCGATTTCACGGTGAGTAAGAACTACCTTGCGCGAAAAGTTATAGTTGAAGCCACCCCGCGGGAACGTACCCTGATCTGGTGCCTAGCGCCCGCGGGCGGCTGCTTTTGGATTGATCCGAGTGGGTTCATATTCGAGGACGCGCTTGAGCCATCAGGTGGGAATATCAAAGCGGTTCATGACTCCACAGGGCGCGGGTTGGGTGTCGGTGGCTACGCCCTGCCGGCCGATATGTTTACAAACCTGACCTCGGCTTTGAATCTCCTTAAGGAATCCGGGGTTACAATCTCGGAAGTGAG
>Ga0210050_1004378_pt1 | contig 11833 bp, 11 predicted proteins | sample CryGey132114_all_FD_185463 | JGI IMG/M metagenome (GOLD analysis project Ga0210050, IMG submission 185463) | Groundwater microbial communities from aquifer - Crystal Geyser CG22_combo_CG10-13_8/21/14_all (SPAdes) (version 2) | ecosystem: Environmental > Aquatic > Deep subsurface > Groundwater ...
GTCAAGCTCAGGATGACGAAAAAACATGAAATCCGTAATAAGCGCAATCGCGGCAATCGGGAAGAATAGGGAACTTGGCAGAAAAGGCAAGCTGATTTGGCGCCTAAAGGAAGATATGAAGCATTTTATCGCGCTTACCAAAGGACATTCGGTAATTATGGGGCGCAAGACATTTGAATCATTGCCAAACGGCGCTCTGCCAAATCGTGTGAATATTGTTATCACCCGCAATGCGGATTATGAAGCAGGCGGGTGTATTGTGGTTGATACTATTGAAAAGGCGATTACTGAAGCCAAAAAGAATGATTCAGAGGAAATCTTTATCATTGGCGGAGGAGAGATTTATAATCTTGCAATGCATTTGACGAATCGGTTGTATTTGACTATTGTTGACGCGGAAGACAAAGAAGCTGACACATTCTTTCCAGAATACTCAAAATTTGATAAGGTTATAAGCAAAGAAGATGTTAATACAGGGAATTATAAGTTTTCTTTTATAGAACTAGAAAAGTCATAAATATGGAATTAGAACCAGTCATAGGATTAGAAATTCATGTTCAGCTAAAAACCAAATCCAAGATGTTTTGTTCGTGCTCTAATGACGGGGAAAATCAAGACCCGAACACTACCATCTGCCCGATTTGCCTAGGCCACCCAGGTGTTTTGCCAGTGCCGAACAAACAGGCAATTGAGTGGTCAGTTATGTCTGCCCTGGCTTTGGATTGCGAAATTCCAGCGCATTCAAAATTTGATAGAAAGCATTATTTTTATCCTGATCTGCCAAAGGCATATCAGATATCCCAGTTTGACGAGCCAATCGGAATTAAAGGCCATCTTGAAGTTGTAGTGAATGGAGAAAAGCGAGATATTCGCATCCATCGTTTGCACCTAGAAGAAGACGCTGCAAAATTATTGCACAACAACAAAGGAGAATCTTTTGTTGATTACAACCGCGGAGGCACGCCTTTGATGGAAATTGTCACAGAAGCAGATATTAAGAGCCCTGAAGAAGCAGGCGAATTTTTGCGCGAACTGCGTCTTATCATGAGATACTTAGATGTCTCGTCAGCTGATATGGAAAAAGGGCATTTGCGTTGCGACGCGAATATATCAATGCGCCCGGTCAAAAATTCTCCCCCTTTAAAAAGGGGAGATACAGAGGGGGTTCTGTATCCGAAAACCGAAGTTAAAAATCTTAACTCATTCAAAGCAGTTGAAAAGGCCTTAGAGTATGAGATTAAACGTCAAAGTAAAATCTGGGAAGACACTGGAGAAGCGCCACAAGAACAAGGCACGCGCGGCTGGGATCAGGACTCTGAAAAAACACTGGAACAGCGTTCAAAAGAGGGGAGCGCTGATTATAGATATTTTCCAGACCCGGATATTCCGGAATTGGATTTTGATAAAAAATGGACTAACAGAATTAGTGGAACTATTACAGAACTTCCGCATGCAGTGCGTGAGCGATTTGTCCGTGATTATGGATTCAAAAAAGAAGACGCGAAAATAGTCGCTCAAGAAAAGCAACTTGCGGAATTTACCGAGCAAGTAATTTCAGAATTGCGCTTTTGGCTTACGTCAGTTGATCCAGACGCAACAGAGGAAGAGATTTGGGAGCGGGACAAAACCAAGCTCTCAAAACTGGTTTCAAGCTGGATTCTTACTAATCTGCTTGGGCTTGTGCGGGGCGCGGATTTGAGTGTGAGCGATATCAAAATCACTGCTGAGAATATGGCAGAATTGATTACTATGATTCATACAAGCAAGGTGAATAAAACTAATGCGCAGATTCTTTTGAAAGAAATGTTCAAAACCGGCGCTGATCCGTCTGACATTCTGCAGGAAAAGGATTTGGGCGCCATGAAAGACGACGGCTCTGTGGATGAAATTATTGATTCGGTTATCGCGAAAAATCCAGATCAGGTTGAAGAATTTAAATCAGGCAAAGACCAGGTTATTAACTATCTAGTTGGTATGGTTATGAAAGAATCAAAAGGCAAGGCAGACGCTGGCGCGGTGCTGGAGAAGATGAAGGAAAGGTTATCTTCGTCATCCTGAGCGGAGTGTACTCACTTTTTACGATTATCCACAGCCGAATTTGACAACATTTTTTGATGGTGTATACTGTGGATAATAACTAACATATGCATCGCAGAAAACACACCACCACAAAATTAAAGGAGTTTAAAGCAAATCGCAAAAAGCGATGCATGAATTCAATTTTTCAAAAAAGTACCCTCTAAAAAGGGTATTTTTTTGTGCTCTTTTAAGAAGCTCATTCAAAATCAATAAATGCCAAACTAGGAGGAAAGCAGATATGTCAGCATCCCTAGAGCTCAAGCACGGCCCTGATGATAAGTTTCAGGGCGGAAAGAACGGTGGATGGTGGAAAGAAGCCAAACAAGCTCGGGAGAAAAAAGTGTTTGATTTATTGGCTGTATGGTATGATGGTTTTGACCAAAAGCAAGATGCGCATGCTTATGTTTCAGAGCATTTATCAGAAGTTGAAAAAATTCTTATTGGCACAGAAAACGATCTTAATATTCTGATAAATAAGGCATTATACAAATGCCTTAATCTTGGTTAAAGATTTTTCAGAAGACTGCTTTTTCTTCTTTTTATGGGATTTGTGATTTTACAAATCCCATCTTTTTTTCCAAAATTTTCTCTGCCTCTTTTGCGTCTTTTACCCAGATAATCTGCTTATCTTTTTTAAACCAGGTCATCTGCCTTCTCGCGAACGCGTGAATCGCGCCTTTTAAGCGCTTTATCATTTCATCACGCTGCCATTTGCCCTGCAAGAATTCAGTTATCCATTTATATTCTAATCCTAAAGATACTAGCCATTCATCGCTTACGCCATTTGCGCGTAAGTTTTCAACTTCTTCAATCATTCCGTCTTTCAGGCGTTCATCAACACGCTGGTCAATGCGCTGATATAATTCTTCACGAGGAAAATCTATCCCAAAAATAATATTCTCGTATTTTTGCGGGCCTTTTTGCGGCTCAATTGGAACTCCTGCTTCTAGCTTTTCAATGGCGCGGATAAGCCGGCGCGGATTATTATAGTCATCCTTATTAAGCGCGCCATCAGGCACCATTGCCTGCAGTTCTGACAAAGATTTTTTTTCAAATTGTTTTCGTAATTTAGGATCAGGCGCAATATCCTGTAGTTTGTAATTATCAATCACAGAATAAATATATAATGCAGTTCCACCGACTAGGAAGGGAAGTTTATTTCGTCCGATTATGTCGTCAATTGCAGTAAATGCCAGTTTCTGAAAATGTGAAACAGAAAAATCATCCATAGGATCAACCACATCCAAGAGGTGATGCGAAACTTGCGCTTGCTCTTCATTTGTCACTTTTCCGGAGCCAATATCTAAGCCACGGAACACCTGGCGCGAGTCAGCGCTTACAATTTCGCCGTTAAGATCTTGCGCGAGTTCAATTCCAAGTGTGGATTTTCCGCTCGCAGTAGGGCCGAGGATTGTTATTAATTGATTCATGTGTGGATACTACCAAAAAGCCCTATCTTTTTCAAGACAGGGCTTTTGTTTTTTAGTAGATTATCGTTTTGGCGGAAGATTAGGGCTTGATGGCGTATTTGATGGTTGTCCTGCTGGCCCATTTTGCCTTGATTGCGTTTTTTGCTCTCCATCTTTTTTGCATTCGCCCTTATAGCTGATTTTCACGCCAGCGCGCTGGGCATGGCAGGCGTTTGAATAGGTTTTTTCATCAGAACCGCAGACTGGATCATATTCCAGAGTACATGCGACTGCATTCGGATTTTCGCCGCCTGGGCCCACAATTTCCGTATCTTCTAATCTCATCTTTAAATTTTCAAGCGCTTTTTCATTTTTTTGATCAAGCTCTGCTTTTATACCTTCTGGCATCTGTTCTCGTATTTTTTTCATTATTTGCATGGATTTCACATCACCATTCTCAAAATTTTTCAGATATAAATTTCTTTGTTCCGGATCCTGTAGTTTATCAACTCGTTCCTCAAATTTGATTATTGCTTTTTCTTTGGCTTTTTCCAATTGCGCGCTGAATTGGCTTGAAACATTATCTCCTTGAGTAATGTCTTGCAAGATTTTCAGCTGGCCAACCGCGTCGCCTTTAATATTCTGCATGTATTTTTCAAACTTCGCGTTCTGCTCTTTGTTTGAATCTTGCGATTGCTTGATTTTTTCTTCAAACCGCTCTCTGGCCTGATTCTGCGCCTGTTCAACAGCGGCTTTTGTTTCATCTGGCATGTGCTCGCGCAAGCGCTCCATGATTTCCATGTTCTTGAAGTCCTTAAACTCACTTCCTTGCTGATTTTCCATTGCAGCGTTTATGCGTTCTGTTATCTGCTCTTTATTTTCCGCGACTTTAGTGAATATTTCAGACGCGTGCTCTAGCGCCCGCTCTCTTGCAAGTTGCACTTTTTCAAATGCCTGTTCTGGTAGTTTTCCTTCTAGGTTATCTAGCATTTTTTGTTGTTTAACTTGCATGTCAGCGATTTTCTCCAAAAACGTGCCTGACTGGCCTGCTTTTTTATCTTTGATTTCTTGTGCCCGATCTTTTACATCAGAGATTTTTTGCTCAAATTTCGCAATCGCTTCCTGCGCCTTTTGAGACGCCTGTTCATTACCTGGATTTTCTTCGGCAATTTTTCTGGCAGTCAAAAGTTCTTCATGGGCTTCATCAATATCAAACTGCGCCTCTTTTATCGGATCAGTAGTCATAACCCGCTGGACCGCGCGCTGTATTCTTTTTAAGAAATGAAACCTGCCTGGAGTTGTTACTCCCAAATCTTCTTCAGTCACTATCTCGTCTTGCGTAGCTTCTTGAGATACCACGACTTCAGTATTGTCATTGTCCGTGGTCGCGGACGAGGTAGCCCCGGTTTCATCTTGCGCGAAAACAGGAAGCGCGAGCAATGCCATAAGCATAATGCTCATTATGAGTATATATTTTTTCATATTATTTTTTTAATTTCTAATTTTACGACAATTCAATTATACCATATTTTTGTATTTAATGATATAATATATTTATCATGAGAGTACTCTTCTTCAACCGCGCGCTCCGCATCCTTTTGTGGACAAATGCGCTTATTCTTATGGCTGGCGCTATGTTTGGCCCGATTTACGCGATTTTTGTGGAAAAAATCGGGGGTAATTTGATGGATGCCAGCTTTGCCTGGGGCATATTCGCGGTTTCAGCCGGGATTACAACTTTTATTTCCGGTTATTTCAGTGACAGAATGAAAGAAAGCGAGCTTTTGGTTGTTGCTGGATACGCGATTATGGGGATTGGATTTGTTGGATATTTGTTTGTTGGCTCTGTAATTGCGTTGTTTATTGTGGAGGCAATAATTGGCGTTGGGGAGGCGATTTTTTCTCCTTCATTTGATTCTTTGTATTCCAGGCATTTAGATGGGCACCGTTCCGGAAGCCAATGGGGCGCGTGGGAGAGCATGTATTATTTTGTGATGACAGTTGGCGCTGTTGCTGGAGGATATATTGCGAATCATTTTGGATTTAATGTGCTGTTTACGATTATGGCTGTTTTGTGCTTTTTTAGTGCTTTGTATATTTACAAACTGCCGAGGAGGGTGTTGTAAAATTTTGCGTTCAAAAAGTCCTGCTGGTTTGCAGGTTTTTTTTGATGTTATTTTCCGCACAATTTTTCTTTGATGCATGTGAGTTCTTGTTTTGATTTTTTCTGTTTGAACGGAACGTCATCGTATTTTGCCATGAATTCTCTTAATCCTGCTCTGCTTGGGAGTATATGAAAATGCACATGCTTTTGTGATGAATGGCTTTTGGTGTTCATGAATAAAATAGCATCATGCTTGAAAATTTTGTTAATCTTCTTAAACATGGCGCTGGTCAAATCAAGCAGGTCTTTGGCTTCCTGCGCTGTCAGTTTCGCCAAATCAGCCGCATGTCGCTTGGGAAGAACCATAACATGTCCGCTATTGAGCGCCTCCAAATTCACCGCGCAAAACGCGGTTTTGTTTTTCTTGATGACCCGATAGGTCTGATTGATTATTTGGCAGAGCGGGCACTTCATTTTTAACATTGTAATTTTTTAATTAACTCCTCAAACCCCATCTCTTTTGTATCCCCACTCCCGCGTTCGCGCACAGCCAACATATCACCATCCATCTCCTTATTCCCAATAACCAGAATGTAAGGAATCTTCTGTTTTTCGGAATTGCGGATTTTTTTGCCGACAGATTCATCTGAATCATCAACCCAGACGCGCGCGCCCTTCTCTCGAAACTCATTAGCCAATTTTTGTGAATAATCCAAATGTTTTTCGGTTGAAACAGGCAAAAGCGCGACTTGGATAGGGGAGAGCCAAGCAGGGAACGCGCCTGCGTAATGCTCAATGATAACAGAGAGGAACCGTTCAATGGAGCCCATGATAGCGCAGTGGATCATGACCACGCGCTCGTTTTCGCCTTTTTCGTTAACGCATGCCAAATCAAACCGCTCCGGCATCTGCATATCCAGCTGAATCGTCGCCACTTGCCATTGCCGGCCAATTGAATCTTTGGCCATAAAATCAAGTTTTGGCCCATAGAACGCGGCCTCGCCGATCGCTTCAATCGGCTTTGCGCCGCGCTCTTTGGCAATGTCGCGCAGTTCCTGTTCCGTGTTCTTCCAATTTTTCGGGTCGCCCAGGTACGCTTTCATATTATTCGGATCGCTCAACGAAAGACGGGGCTGTAGTTCAAAGCCAAAAGCGCCGTAGAACTCGTCAACAATATCCCAGATGGCGAACATTTCGTCTTTGACCTGTGATTTGCGGCAGAATACGTGCGAGTCATCCTGCGTTATGCAGCGCACGCGCGAGAGCCCGGCCAGTTCGCCGGATTGTTCGTCTCGGTACACCATGGTAGTGTTCGCGTAACGCTGGGGCAATTCTTTGTATGAGTGCGGTTTGCGCGCGTAAATCTGGGTATGATGCGGACAATTCATGGGCTTAATCACAAAATGATGCCCTTCGCGCGTGGTAATGTGAAATAATTCATCCTTGAATTTATCCCAATGCCCGCTGGCTTCGTACAAATCCTTTTTAGCCAAATGCGGGATTTCAACTTTTTCGTATCCTTTTGCTTTTCGCAATTCCCAAATAAAATCGTCCAGCACCTCGCGGATGATTGTGCCGCGCGGAGTCCAAAGCGGCATGCCGGAGCCGACCATGTCAGAGAATATGAACAAATCCAGCTGCGGACCTAGTTTTTTGTGGTCCCGCTTTTCCGCCTCCTCCAGCATATGTAAATAGTCCGCGAGCGATTTTTTGTCCTCAAACGCGGTGCCATAAATGCGAGTCAACATGGGATTTTTTTCATCCCCTCGCCAGTACGCGCCTGCCAATTTCAATAGTTTAAATGTCTTAATATCTTTGGTTGCTTTCACGTGCGGACCCCGACATAAGTCAATAAATGTACCAGTTTTATAAATCGTAATCTTTGAACTTTGAACTTTGAACTTTGAACTTTTGTCTTCATCTCCGTAAATCTCGGATGCAGAAGTTGTTCCATGTTTTTTAATGTCCTCTAATAATTCAACTTTATAATCTTGTTTCGCGTCTTTGAAAAGTTTGATTGCATCATCTATATCCATTTGCTTTTTTACAAATTCAAGATTTTGCTTTTGCAGAGCAATCATTTCTTTTTCAATTTTTTTCAAATCTTCCGGAGATAATTGTTCGTCCAGCTCTATATCATAATAGAACCCTTCCTCAATTGTTGGTCCAACGCCGAATTTCGCGTTTGGATAGATAGATTGGATTGCGGCGGCCATTAAGTGCGCAGCAGAGTGGCGGAGAGTTTCAATGTTTGACATATGGTTTTGGTTATTTAATTTAAAAAGCTCATTCCAAGATTAGTAATAATAAGTATATCACATAACCTTGGAACGAGCTCTTATTTTTCTGTAGGAATTGATTACTCAATTTCGCAGTCCGACTCATGTCGGAGAGTCCGTGGTTCCATCCAAGTTTCCGCCTTCGCGTAAAGCTATAGCGGACGCTCAATTACTTATATTTTACTCTGGTTATTTATATTGTCAAGCTTGTTTGACAGAAATGGGGGGGTATGGTAGGGTATGATTTCGTTGTTTGACAAGTAAACCTTTTATCCGGGAGCGTTTATCGTGAATACGAGAATACCTGCCTCTTGCCATTGCTTTGATTTGTACAACCAGAACATATTCGTTCTGTGGGGACATGAACGAGCCGACACAGGCCGCTTGCTTTTTCAAAAAGACCACATGGAATGGAAGTTCGGATTGATGATAAGCATTGATAAAAACGATGAAGCATCTGATGCGCACTTGTTGTGCATCGGACTGCTGTATTATGGACAGATGATGCCAATGTCGGTCGTGCATGCCATACAGGATTATCTTGCCGATATTTTACGTGATATCTTTTCCGGCAATATGTCACCGCATTGGAATACCGAGGAAAATGGCGCTGATATGGTGCTGTCGGTGCGTGTCGATCCATGTAATTTGCATACTATTATGTCAAGTGTGGATATGATGATTGAAAGATTGCGATAAATTTGGTATCATAAATGTTATTACACCACCACGAATGTCTCGCATAAGGCGTGGCATTTGTTCTTTTCAACTTTCCTGAGGAGGGAAGAAGAATGTCCCAAACATTGAGTAGCTGCGTTGGCGAAGTTGCGCAGGTAAGCAGAATGCTCGTTGTGAAGGATGACAAGGGGAACCAGAGCCGGTGGCAGATGATCCTCAAAGAGGATCCGCCGGGCAATGGGAGTGTGAGGGCGAACATGTTGTTTCCGGATGAAATTCGTGACGTCGTGGATGCGTTCACTCAGATGATAGAACGCATCAAGGATTTCGGCGTCCACGACGTGAACGCACGAGATTTCGGTGCTGAGTTTTGGGTAAAAAAGCCCGAAGCTCTTTCCAAGCTCAACGGCAACAAGGATGATCCTGTACTCCGTTTGAGCAATGGGCTCATCGGATTCGCCAGCGCAAGCTTTGTGCAGGCAAAGTTCGTGGTCGTCGAAAAAGAGTAGGGCGCAAACGTCCGCAACTAAAAAGGGCCAATCAGGTAGTATATACTGATTGGCCTTGTTTTTTTTGTTTGAGACGCGAGATCCCTCACACCGCCGAATTCTATCATTAAACAAGCTATGCTAAGTGGGATATATAATTTTCTAACATACACAACAGGTGTTCGGGATGACACCTATTTTTTAATCTCAATATTCACATGATCCTTTAAGTTCGGGACGCTTCGCACCCAGAAAGGCCAGAACTCAATCTGCACATCCCGAATGCCAGTGATTTTAATGAAATATTCACGCACCTCATCCTCATTCATGCCAACAATATCTTCTTGATTTAACGCGGCCTCAGGAATTTTGCGCTGAATTTGCGCGGTCGCGGTCGTGTCTATTTGCAAAGCGGTTTTATTAACAGTTATCTGCGGCTCCCCAGTAAAATCAATCAAAAGCTTATCAGGCGGAATGCGCTTAATTAATTCCTGTTTTATAATTTCCTTGGCCCGTTTTTCATCATAACTAAACGCGCTTACTGTGGATTTCGCAGTCATAGTGAATGTATCAACATTTTCATCCCCTGGATTTGCGTCTGATTGCACATCAGTTATTTCAACTGCCAAATCATCCTTGCTGATGTCGCTACTTCCTTGGCTTAATGTTTCATATCCTTTGTCGCGCAGTTCTGCTTGCAAACTATCTTTTGCCTTGTTAAACGCGGTAGGAGTTAGCACTTTTATTTCAATCTCACCACCAGTGAAATCCGTAGAAATTTCAGCGTAAATTTTATCTTTCAAATAGGCAAGAGCTGCCACTTGAAACCTGCCAGACGCGCTTGTCACCTCACCCTTTGCTCCGGGCTCTGAAGCGAACGCGGATATTGTTATGCTTTTTCCGGGAGCAATCTGTACTTGCTTATCAATCTTAATCTCAAGCCCTGCTTCATTCACGAAGCGCGTGTTTTTCACGAATATCTGGTTGCGATCGCGCGTAGTGTTTTGAATCGTCACAGCGCCGGTTGCGTTTTTTTCAACTTTGCTTGTTGCATCAACTGGGAACGTTTTGCTTGTGGAAACCTCAATACTCATAATATTTCCAGAAACCGCAAGTTCATTATCAGCCAAAGAAACCTCTTCTTTGATAGGAATGGAAATAGTGTGCGTAATATCTTCCTTAGCAGGCACAATCACAACCTTTGCCTGAGACAAAGAAAAATACAGAATAATAATTATTAAATTAGCAGTAAGAATCAAAAAATTTACCGCAAGTTTTTTATATGACTTGAGTTCAATGGTTTTGACTAGCTTCTTTCTTGATGTTTCTATTTTTTTTTGCGTTTTTTGGACAAAATCCATAATTATTTAACTTCCAAATTATCTGATAAGTTTTTTAATTTTTCAATAATGTGATTTGACATATTAACAGCAATAGGCAAACGAATCTGCTTTGAGCCATTAATATGTAGAACCACGGGAGTTTCACCTTTTTCATTGTACAATATTTTCTTTATTTCCGCAAGAAGCTTTAGATCAAAACCATCATGTATATGGATGCGCAAATATGATTGAGATGCATTGCCGGACGCGCTCCTGAATTGCTGTGCTTGCGCAATCACGTCCGAAGTAATAATTTGCACCCTGTCGCACAAAATTTGCATTTTGCCTTGCCGATTCTCAACCTTGCCAGAAATCGCCAAAATCGCGTCTGGCTGAATCAATTCTTTGTATTGCTGATATGCCTTTGGAAACACAATCAATTCAATCGCGCCAGTCAAATCCTGAACATTCACGAACGCCATTAAGTCTCCCTTTTTAGTATTAATCTCTTTTATCTGATTAATATACCCGAACATAGTTATTCCTCCTGAGTTTTCGTTCATCTGGCTGATTTGAGTTGGGCTTTTCAAAAGCACGCTTTTATGCTTTTCAAGAGGATGTCCTGTCACATAAAGCCCAAGCAATTCTTTTTCCCAAGCAAGGGCCTCATCCTCATTTTCTTCTGCTTCATCCAGAACCAAAGACGCGTGCTTGTTTTCAGCGCCTTGCCCGAATAAAGATGATTGATTGTGAGAGCTTGCTTCATGCGAAGTGCGCGTGAAATCAAGAAGTTTTTCTATATTAGAGAACAAGGTGTGCCTTTTCCCCAAAGAATCCAAAGCACCTGATTTTATAAAACTTTCCAATGACTTTCGGTTTAAATCCTTGTCAATAACTCGCTCTAAAAAGTTCTCAATTGTCTTGAATGATCCATTTTTTTTGCGCTCCAAAATAATCGCGTCAACAATATGATGCCCAATGTTTTTAGTGGCGCTTAACCCGAATCTGATGGTCTTATCATCAACAACAGTGAAATCAGCAAAGCTTTCATTTACATCAGGGTTCAAAACTTTCATATTCATTGCTTTGCATTCTTTTACTGCTTCAGCAACTTTTTCAATATCATCGCTTTCAGCGCTCATTAACGCGGCCATGAACTCAGAGGCAAAGTGCGCTTTCATGTACGCGGTCTGATACGCTACCATGCCATATGAGCAGGCATGAGCTTTATTGAATCCATATGCCGCGAATGGTTCAATCAAATGCCATATTTCCCGCGCTTGATTTGAAGAAAGTTTTCCATGGTCTTGGCATCCTTTTATAAATTTATCCTTTTGCGCTGCCATTTCCTCCGGGATTTTTTTGCCCATTGCCTTGCGCAATTTATCTGCTTCTTCCCAATTATATCCAGCAATTTCAATCGCGATATACAAAACATCATCCTGATAAGTGATAATGCCATATGAGTCCTTCA
>Ga0210050_1004380_pt1 | contig 11830 bp, 10 predicted proteins | sample CryGey132114_all_FD_185463 | JGI IMG/M metagenome (GOLD analysis project Ga0210050, IMG submission 185463) | Groundwater microbial communities from aquifer - Crystal Geyser CG22_combo_CG10-13_8/21/14_all (SPAdes) (version 2) | ecosystem: Environmental > Aquatic > Deep subsurface > Groundwater ...
CAAGGATCCTGATGTTATCGTGCGCCAGGAAGGAATAAAAAGTCTGAAAATAAAGATTGAAAATGCGCTAAGTTTTTTTGATTATAAGCTGGGGATTTTAAAAGGCCGCTATAATGTAGGAGAGGCTCACGGGAAGAGCCAGATTGCTTCAGAAATGCTGCTCACGATTAATAGGTTTGACAATGCAATTTTGCGCGGTGAGTATATTAAAAAATTATCCGAGGATCTTAAAATATCCGAGCATTATATACTTGAAGAGCTGAATAAATTAAAAACTAAGGTTACCGACAGTAAGCTTAGTCCCTCAATTGTACAGAAAAAGCTATCAGAGATTAATCCGGTTGAGAAACTTTTAATTAAATTTATGATCGAGGAAAAGGAGTTAATCGGCAAGATTATGCAGGAGCTGCTTCCTTCTGATTTTCAGGATGCGCGAACCGCAAAAATCGTGCAGGTGATGCATGATCTGGTGCTGAAGGGGAAAAATATTGAGCCGAATATTCTGATGAATTATTTCAATGAAGATGATGCCAACCAGCTTGTTTGTGAAACAATGTTTATGCCGGCGATTCTAGAAGATGAGCGGGAAAAAGCGGTTAATGATTGCATTGCCCGGATTAAAGTTCAGAGATTAAAATCTAAGCGTGAGTACTTGCATGTTCAGATAAAAAGTGCCCAAAATATGGGCGATGAACAGAGGTTAAATAGTCTTGTTCAGGAATTCCACAATCTTATTAAGAAAGGCGACTAACAGATGAAGAAGAAAGAGCAGCCCACTAAGGATATGGAAAAATTGATTGCCCTTGGTAAGCAAAAGGGTTTTCTTACTTATGATGAAGTGAATGATCTCCTGCCTGAGGATCTTTCAAGTACTGTGGCGATCGACCATCTTTTTGAATTATTGGGTAATGAAGATATCCAGGTCGTGGAAGGTGAGGGGGATCCCGGCTTGTCTGCCAATCGGGCAAGTCAGGATAAGCAGAATATAGTTGCTCAACGTGAAGAGTTGCTCACGGAACAGCTAAAGAGTGAAGAGCGTTTTATGCCGCTTGATGATCCGGTAAAGATGTATTTAAAGCAGATGGGGTCGATCTCGCTTTTGACCCGTGAAAATGAAATTGAGCTGGCCAAGAAGATCGAAGATGCCGAAGATAAGTTTAAGCGCGCCAGTCTTGCAACTAAGTTTGCCAGAAATGTAGTTTTAGCTGTAGCTAATGATATTCTGGAAGAAAAAATCAATATGGAAGAAGTGGTTAAAGAGGATATTCATATCAAGAAAAGCAGCGTGATGGGCAGATTTAAGCGCATCTTAGCTAAAGCCAAGCAAACCCGCAGCGAAGGAAATGCGGTTAATTTAATATTACAGCTTAATTTTACGACCTCTGTAATTGAAACAGCAGTACGTAAATTAAGCTTGTTACTGCGGGAGCTTGATTATATAAAACGTTCAGGCAAAAGCAGCGGTAATCGTCGCCGGCAGATCTTAAAAGAAATTTCTCTGCCTCAGGCAAAAATTAAGGAGCAGATGAAGTTGATAAAATCTACGCACCTTAAGTTTAGCCGCACCAAAAAGAAATTAGTAGAAGCTAACCTGCGCCTGGTTGTAAGTATCGCTAAAAAATACACTAATCGCGGGCTATCTTTTCTGGATTTGATTCAGGAAGGTAATATCGGGCTGATGCGCGCAGTTGAAAAGTTTGAATATAAGCGGGGTTATAAGTTTTCAACTTATGCTACCTGGTGGATCCGTCAGGCAATAACCCGCTCGATTGCCGATCAGGCCCGGACCATTAGGATCCCGGTACATATGACCGAGACAATTAATAAAATAATTCGTTTTTCCAGGGTCTTTGTCCAAAAGAACGGCCGGGAACCTACTCCGGAGGAGATCGCACATAAAATGCGTTTTCCGCAAGGCAAGATAAAATCTATTCTTAAGATTGCTCAGGAGCCTATTTCTCTGCAAATGCCTATCGGTGATGAAGGGGATACGCATTTCGGGGATTTTATTCAGGATAAAAAAGCGGTTTCACCGGCAAATGAAACCGTGCGCTCGATGTTAAAAGATGAAATGAACTCTGCTTTAAGCACATTAACGGAAAGGGAAAAAAAGATCTTGGTTTTGCGTTTCGGCATCCATGACGGATCAGCGCGCACCTTAGAGGAAGTGGGTAATGTCTTTAAGGTTACCAGGGAAAGAGTCAGGCAGATTGAGGCTAAAGCCTTGAAGAAACTGCGCCACCCTTCGCGTTCCCGTAAGCTGCGTACTTTTATGGATATGACACTGGCGCACCAGAGAGAGTATTAATTTTTGTAAAATTACAATTAAAGGTGTTAAGATGATTTGTTTAAAAAATGAGTCTAAGGCAGCTGCTCTTGTTTGGGTAAGCTGCTTTTTATTTAATTAGATATGGAAAAAATGAAATTAGACAATAAAGAGAAAGAAGAACGCCTGCAAGATATGCGTGCGGAGCTGGAGCTTAGGGTTAAGGTTAGAACAGCTGAGCTAAGCAGCTTAAACGAAGTTTTGCGTAAAGAGATTACTGAGCGTCAGAAGATGAGCCAGCAGCTAATCGGTGTAAACAGTTTTTTAAATAACGTATTTGTGTGTATTCAGGACGGTATTAGTGTTTCAGATACTAAGATGAATATTATACGCGTTAATCCCACGATGGAAAAATGGTATCCTTACAGCCTGCCTCTGGTTGGGAAAAAATGTTATGAAGCGTATCATCAAAGAAATAAACCTTGCGATGTCTGCCCGGTTAAAATAACTTTAGAGACGCAAAAACCGGCACACATCGTTTCTCCCTTGGAGGATAAAGCTAAGAATGTGATAGGCTATTTTGATCTTTTTAGCTTTCCATTGTTTGATGAGGTTACAAAAGAGTTGATCGGGGCCATTGAATATGTGCGCAATATAACTGCACAGAAAAAAGCTGAAAATGCTTTGTGCCAGAGCGAAGAAAAGTTCCGTTTGATAGCTGAGTTTACTTACAACTGGATCTATTTGGTAGATAGTCACAGGAATATGGTTTATGTTTCTCCTTCCTGCAAGCGTATTACCGGATATAATCAGGATGATTTTATGAATGATCCTGAGCTAATAATGAAAATCGTACATAAAGATGATATTGGCCTTTTGCTTAAACAGATCAAGAAAGTTTGTGACAACAGCGAAAAATTAGAGTCAGAATTCCGTATTTTGGATAAAAATAATCAGGTCCGCTGGATCCATCATACTTGCGTTCCGGTATTTGATAAAGATGGCAGGCTTATCGGCAGAAGAGCAAGTAACCGTGATATCACAAAAGATAAGGATAATGAAAATGAATTAAAAATATACCGGGAAAATTTAGAGGTTTTAGTTAAGGAGCGTACGGAATCACTGGAAGAAGAGATCCGGATAAGGAAATCCGCAGAAGAAAACGCAAACAGCTTAAATAAACGGATTGAATTTATCCTCGGGGCAACTAAGACCGGCCTGGATATTAACGATAAAGATTATAATATCCAATATGTTAATCCGGAATGGGCCAGTTATTATGGAGATTGGAAAGGGAAAAAATGTTTCGATTATTTAAAAAACCGTAAATCTCCTTGCCCAGAGTGCTTGTTGGAAGAGGCTTTTAAAGCAAAAAAAGCTGTTGTCAGCGAAGAGATTATCCCTAAAGAAAACAATCGGCCGAACCAGGTTACTACTATACCTTTTCAGGATAAAGACGGAAAGTGGTTGTTCGCCAGGGTTCATGTTGATATAAGCGAGAAGAAGAAGATCGATAAGGAATTAGAACTGTATCATAATGATTTGGAGTGCCTCGTAGAAGAGCGAACGCAGGATCTCTTGCAAGAGACTGCCAGATATAAGAAATCGGAATCAGAAAAGATCCTTTTAAACCGCGAGCTGATTAAAACTAATGAGAAACTAAAGAGCGTCTCTCTTATTGATGCGCATACCGGGCTTTATAATTACCGTTATTTACAATCCGCTATTGAATCTGAATTCCATCAAGCCAGGAGATATGCCCAAAGCTTAGCGCTGATTATGCTTGATGTGGATTATTTTAAATCTATAAACGATGTCTACGGTGTCGCTTTTGGTGATTCGGTCCTAAAACAGCTAGCCAGACAGCTGAAGCAAATGGTCAGGCGTTATGATGTCCTCATCAGGTACAGCGGAGAAGAATTTATTATTATATCTCCCAGATTAAACCGTAACACAGCTTTTAATATGGCCCAGAGGCTGCTTGATTCTTTAAACCTTGTTAATTTCGGCAATAAAAAGCATAGCGTTAAATTAAAATTAAGTTTTTCTGTGGCTGCTTTCCCCGACGACAAAGTTACTAGCGGAGCAGATTTGGTGAACTTGGTTAACAAGATACTTATTAAAACTAAGGAAGGCGGGGGTAATCGCGCGTATTCTTCGCTGGATCTCAATCATCCCTTAAAAAAGGGAATGGATAAAATATCCAAAGTAATGGGTATTAAAATTTTAAAGAATACGATTAATAAACTTAATAGACAGACCAAACAGGGGCTGACGGAATTTATTTTTGCTTTTGCCAAAACCCTGGAAGTAAAGGACCATTACAGCGGAGAGCATGTTGAAAATACGGTACATTTTGCTACGGAGATAGCCAGGAAATTGGATTTACCGAAAGATGAAATAGAGCTGATCAAACAGGCGGCCATGTTGCATGATTTAGGTAAAATCGGCATCAGTGAAAACATTTTACTTAAAAAAGGGAAGCTTACTAAAAGGGAATTCGTAGAGATTCGAAAGCATCCGCAGATCGGGGCTGATATTATCAGACCGATCCAGTCTCTGCATGCGTTGATTCCGTTTATCTTCTACCACCATGAGCGTTGGGATGGCAAAGGGTATCCCAGCGGTATAAAAGGCGAGGATATCCCGCTAGGAGCCAGGATTATCGCCATTGCAGACGTATATCAGGCTTTGACTAGTGATCGGCCGTATCATAAAGCGTTTACTAAGGAAGTCGCAATAGATATGATAAAAAAATCCTCCGGAACCCAGTTTGACCCACTTATCGTAGATACCTTTTTAAAGGTTATCAGCCGCGAAAAGAAACCCCGTAAGCCGGTTTAATGGCTAAATATTAACTTGCCCCGTTATAAATAATATGTTAAACTAAAAAAATATCTAATAGGGAAATGTCCCTCGTCATCAGATAAGAACTTTTTGTGGACTCGGGATCAAATTTTCTCGTTTCACTCCAAAATTTGAGGTCCATATCCCGTAGGAGTAGTTTGTAATTACGGCGGGATTAGGGCTAGAGTTAAATTAGGGCCCATAGCTCAGTTGGTTAGAGCAGGTGACTCATAATCACTTGGTCCGGGGTTCGAGTCCCTGTGGGCCCAGTATGTAACTATGGTGCTTTTGGGGGCGCATAGCTCAGTTGGTTAGAGCGCTACATTCACATTGTAGAGGCCATAGGTCCGAGTCCTATTGCGCCCACTTAATTTATAAGGAGAGAAATTGGCTACAGTTGATTTAAAAACGCAAATCGTCGCTTTAGTAAAACTCCAAGAGCTAGATAGTGAAATTTATGCTTTAAACAATGAAAAAACCGCTAAACCTCAAGAAATCAATGCGTTAGAAATTGTTTTTGAAAGTAAAAAACAGGGTTTGGCTGAACTTGAAAAAAAATCCCTTGAGCTGCAAAAAGAGCGTAAAGAAAGAGAGTTGGAACTTGGCAGTAATGCGGAGGCGGTAAAGAAGTTACAAGGCCAGCTGTATTCCTTAAAAACTAATAAAGAATTTCAGACTATGCAGAAGCAAATTGCCGATACTCAAGCCGACGGGTCGGTAATTGAAGAGAAAATATTGATTTCTTTTGAGGAATCGGATAAGATTAAATCTCAAATTGAACAGGAAAATTTGAAATTAAAAGATGAAGAAAAGGTTTTTACACAAGGAAAGAATAAGATAGAGCTACGCGTCAAAGAGATGGATGAACGTCTAAGTCAGTTAGCGGTTCAAAGAAAACAGATTATCCCGGATATTGATCCTAAGATGCTGCTTGAGTATGAACGAATCCTTAACAGCCGGGACGGCCTGGCGATTGTTACAGTTAAGGGTAATTCATGCGGTGGCTGTAATATGCTGGTGCCCCCGCAGGTAATCAATTTAATTAAGATGTATGAGCATATTATTACTTGTGAGATGTGTAACCGCATTCTCTATATTAACGAATGAGCCATTTGAAAATTTATATTGATGGAGCTTCAAAAGGCAATCCTGGTCAAAGCGGAGCTGGAATTGTGATTTATCAAGACGGCCGTATAGTAAAAAAAATTTCAAATTATATCGGTACTGCTACGAATAATACCGCTGAATATATGGCTTTGATCTATGCGCTCGAGGAAGGTCTGCTTTTAAAAGCCAAGAGCTTAGAAATTAATACGGATAGCCAGCTTTTGGCCAGGCAATTAAATAAAATTTATAAAGTTAAGCATGAAGGTATAAAAAATCTCTATAGTCGGGCAACACATCTTTTGACAGGTTTTGAAAAAGTAGTAATTAATCATATCCTCCGGGAAGAAAACGTCCTGGCGGATAAATTAGCAACAGAGGCGATTAAAAAGAAGCAGGCAGAATATGGCTGCCCTATTGTAAAATAGGGAGGAAAGTCCGGGCTCCGGAGGATAGTGTAACGGGTAATCCCCGTCTCCTAAAGTGATTTAGGACGGACCAGAGCCACAGAGACGAGTCCAGTTCTTGCACGCAAGAGCTGGGGTGAAACGAGGCAATCTCTACATGGAGCAAGGCAGAATAGGAGACCAGCGCTGATCCGGCGCGTTAGGAGTTTTTGGGTATGCTGCTAAAGCTTGCGCGGTAACGCGCTCGTTGAGAGGAATAGCCACTAATCGATGTCTGCCCGCAGGCTCTGCCCGCAGGCAGACATCAAGACAGAACCCGGCTTATTCTGCCTGCTTATTTAAAAACAAAAAAGGGGGAGTTATGTCAGGTCACTCGAAATGGAAGACAAATAAGGGCAAGAAAGGTATTGCTGACGCAAAAAGAGGGGCAATGTTCACTAAAATTATTAAGGAGTTGGTTGTCGTCGCCAGAGATGGCGGAGGTAATCCTGATTCTAATCCCCGATTGCGTGCAATAATGCAGAAAGCTAAAGAATCAAATATGCCTTCGGATAATGTGAAAATGGCAATCAAGCGCGGAACCGGCGAGCTACCCGGAGTAGTTTATGAAGCGGTAATGTATGAAGCTTATGGACCGGGAGGAGTGGCGATTTTAGTGGATTCTCTTACGGACAATAAAAACCGGACTACCGCAGAGTTACGTAATCTGATGTCAAAAAGAGGCGGAAATATGGCAGGGGCGGGAGCGGTGAGTTGGATATTTACACAGAAGGGTTATATTACGGTAGCTAAAGATAAAATTAAGGAAGATGAATTGATGAATATTGTTTTAGATGCCGGCGCCGAGGATATGAAGCATGATGATAATCTCTATGAGATCTTCACTGCTATTCAGGATTTAGAAAAAGTAAAAGCGGCCTTGCAAGAAAAAGGGATTAAATGGGATGATGCTGAATTAACCATGATCCCTTCATCTACAATTAAGCTTGCCGGAAACGAGGCAAAGCAGGTTCTTGGTTTGGTTGAATCGCTGGAAGAGCATGATGATGTACAGCAGGTTTACGCTAATTTTGATATTCCGGATGAGATTATAAATGAGGTTGCTGGCCAGGAATGATTATTGTAGGAATTGACCCTGCTTTAGCGATTACCGGCTATGGTGTAATTCAAGTCCAAGGGGCAACATTAACCGTAATTGAAGCGGGTATAATTCAGACTTCGCCAAAAGAGGCAACCACAAAAAGATTAGATAAGTTATACCGGGGGGTGCTTAAATTAATTACGGATACGCATTCAGATTGTCTGGTGTTAGAAAAAATATACTCACATTATAAACATCCGGCTACTGCTTGTATTTTAGGCCAGGCCAGAGGAGTGATCAGTTTAGCGGCAACCACTAAAGGAATACCGCTGTTTGAGTACGCTGCTACGCGCATAAAGAAAGCTATTGTAGGCAAGGGGTTGGCTTCTAAGGCTCAAGTGCAGGCAATGGTTGCTCACACGTTAAACTTAAAAAATCTACCGTCTTATATGGATGTTACCGATGCTTTGGCATTGGCGATAACCCATAATTATATCAGTAGGTCAAAAATATGATTTCTCGTATTTGCGGAAAAATTGTGGAAAAAGGAGTAAATTATCTGATCCTGGATTTAGGAGGATTAAGCTATGAAGTTCTGATACCTGCTTGCGTTATGCAGGGAATCGATAAATCAACTGATGGGCAAGCCAAAGTTTCTTTATTAACCTATCATTACTATGCGGTTGAGCAGGCCAAAAGTACACCGATCTTAATCGGATTCTTAAATCAAGTTGAAAAGGATTTTTTTGAAATTTTTATAACCGTCTCCGGTATTGGCCCCCGTGCAGCTTTAAAAGCTTTGAATCAGCCGATTTCATTAATTGCCCGTGCCATTGATGAAGGAGACTTGGCTTATCTGCGGTCACTGCCCGGTATCGGTGAGCAGCGAGCAAAAGAGATCGTGGCTAAATTACAGAATAAAGTCGGTAAATTTGGTTTAATCCAGGACCGTTCTATGCATGAAAAAATTGCCGCAAAAAATATTACTGAAGAAGCCCTGGATGTTTTATTGCAATTGGAATATAAAAGAACTGAAGCGATGAATATGATCAAAAAAGTCCTGGAGATCAATACGCAAGTTAGTACTACCGAGGATCTCTTAAACCTGGTTTATAAACAGAGGCGCTTGGTAAAATAAATGGATGAGCATAACTTAAAATCTGCAATTGAAGCTTTAATTTTTGCATCTGAAAAACCAATTACCCTAGAACAGATAAAAAAGGTTTTAGAAATTTCAGATAACTCTACGATCAATAAAATTATTCAGGAGTTAATCGCGGAATACATTGGGCAAAACCGGGGTATCCGTATAATTGAGGTCGCCGGAGGTTTTCAGATGATTACGGCCAGTGCCTTTGCGCCTTTTTTAAAGAAACTTTTTAAAAGCCGTAATCGCGATAAATTATCTAGGCAGGCCTTGGAGACACTGGCCATTATTGCCTATAAACAGCCCTTGACTAAGGCCGAGATTGAATCTTTGAGGAATGTGAATATTGACGGAGTAATGAAGAGCCTGTTGGATAAAAATTTAATTCGCATCAGCGGAAGGAAAAAAGTTCCCGGCAGGCCGTATGTATTCGGAAGTACCCGGGAATTTTTAGAGCATTTTGGGTTAAGATCCCTTCAAGATCTTCCGAAGATCGAAGATTTTACAGCTTTGGCCCAAGAGCAACAAGCACAGGATATTGAGCCGATTACCCAAGCAGATCTGGAGGTTGAAAATGAGCCTAAGCAAATTGCGTAAAGAAATCGACCAGCTTGACCGTAAATTAATCAAATTATTGAATTTACGTGCCGAGGCAACTAAAAGAATCGGTAAAATTAAAATTAAAACCGGTAAGAGCATTTATGCTCCTGAGAGGGAAATGGAAGTTTTAAGGAAAGTTAGTAGCCAAAACCGGGGTCCTTTAAAAAAAGGTGCGCTGGAAGCAATTTACCGTGAGATTATGTCGGGTGCTTTGGCTTTAGAAAGAGTTTTGAAGATTGCTTATCTGGGTCCCAAGGCGTCTTTTAGCAACCTGGCGGCTATCAAAAGGTTCGGATCGCAGATGGAGTATATTGCCTGTGTAAGTATTCCTGAGGTATTTGCGGAAGTAGAAATGGATGCTGCAGATTACGGAGTGGTACCTGTAGAAAATTCGATTGAGGGGGCGGTAACGCATACTTTAGATATGTTAATCGATTCAAGTTTAAAAATTTGTTCACAGGTAAACCTGAGTGTTTCACATAATTTATTAGCTAATTGTCCGAAGAATAAAATCCGTAAAATTTATTCAAATCCGCAGGTATTCGGGCAATGCCGTATCTGGTTGCAGAAAAATTTGCCTAATGCGCAATTAATTGATGTTGCCAGCACAACTTATGCAGCGGAAATTGCAAAAAAAGAAAAAAATAGCGCAGCTATTGCTTCGTTATTAGCTTCCAAGGTTTACGGTTTAAAGGTTGTAGCAAGCGGCATACAGGATTCTTTGCATAATATTACACGCTTTCTGGTGGTCGGTAAAAATACCGCTTCCCCAACCGGCCATGATAAGACCTCATTGCTTTTTTCGATCAAAGACCGCGTGGGGGCTTTGTATGATATGTTGTTGCCTTTTCGTAAATACGGGGTTAATCTTACTAAGATCGAGTCTCGCCCTTCGAAGAAGAAGGCTTGGGAATATTATTTTTTTGCGGATATTTCCGGGCATCAAGATGATGCAAAAATCAAAAAAGCGCTTAATGATTTAGAGCGCAGGTGTACTTACTTAAAAGTTTTAGGTTCATATCCAATCGGAGAATAAGAGTGAAAGAATTAGTTCAAAAAAGTGCTTTAGCGGTTAAGCCGTATATTCCGGGTAAACCCATTGAAGAAACTAAAAGGCAGCTTGGTTTAAAGCAGATCTTTAAGCTTGCTTCAAATGAGAATCCGCTGGGCCCCTCGCCAAAAGCAGTGAACGCGATAAAAAAATGTCTTGCCGGTATTAACCGCTATCCGGATTCCAAAGGATTTTACCTGAAAAAAAAGCTGGCAAAATATTTTTCTTTGTCTGCGGAGAATTTTGTTTTAGGCAATGGTTCCGATGAGCTCATCGACGTATTGATTAAAACTTTCGTTGATCCGGATGAAAATATCGTGACCGCGGATACAACTTTTCTGGAGTATAAGATTATTGCCCAGGTTAACGCCCGTAAGGTTAAGAAAGCTGCATTGCGTTATTTTAAATATGATCTAGAGGCAATTTTAAAATTAGTGGATAAAAAGACTAAACTGATCTTTATTGCTAATCCCAATAATCCTACCGGAACTTACGTTACCCGAGAAGAGGTTAAAAAATTTTTAAATGCTCTTCCTGAGCGGGTGATTGTGGTTTTTGATGAAGCCTACGATGCTTTTATTGATGTTGATGATTATCCGAATAGCTTAAGTTATTTAAAAAACAGAAAGAAAATCGTTATTTTGCGTACATTTTCTAAAGCCTATGGCTTAGCCGGCCTACGTTTAGGTTATGCTATCGCCCAGCCTGAATTAGTAACTTACATGGAGAGGATAAGGCAGCCATTTAACGTTAATTCGTTGGCTCAGGCCGCAGGCCTAGCGGCAATCGATGATTCTGATTTTCTTAAAAAAACCCGCCGGCTGACTTTAGAGGGTAAAAATTTTATCTATCAAGAATTATCAAAAATGGGGTTAGGTTATGTCCCGTCAGTGGCTAACTTTATTTTGATCGATACAGGTACAGACAGTTTAAAGGTTTTTAAGTCCATGCTTAAATTCGGAGTGATTGTCAGGGATATGAAACAATACGGATTAAATAATTTTATTCGCTTGACTATTGGTACTCCCAAAGAAAACTCAAGGTCAATGCAGGTTTTAAGAAAAGTTTTAGGGGGCCAAAGCAGATGATTATTGTTTTAAAGCCAGAAGTAACTGAGGCACAAATAAAGCATATCATTGATAAGGTAAAGGGATTAGGCTTAACTCCGCATGTTTCAAAAGGCGCAGAGAGAACGATAATCGGAGTTATCGGCCCAGAGGATGTGTTGCGGGTTACCCCGCTTGAAGCTTTTCCCGGAGTAGAAAATGTTATACCGGTGCTTGCGCCGTTTAGATTAGTCTCCAGAGAATTTAGAAAAGAAGATTCT
>Ga0210050_1004383_pt1 | contig 11821 bp, 10 predicted proteins | sample CryGey132114_all_FD_185463 | JGI IMG/M metagenome (GOLD analysis project Ga0210050, IMG submission 185463) | Groundwater microbial communities from aquifer - Crystal Geyser CG22_combo_CG10-13_8/21/14_all (SPAdes) (version 2) | ecosystem: Environmental > Aquatic > Deep subsurface > Groundwater ...
TTATAGGGATTCCCCTGCAAATCATTATAGGCCCTAAAAACCTCTCTGCTGGCCAGATCGAGATCAAAATCCGCAAAACCAATGAGTCTGATCTTCGGCCCTACCCCCAGGTCATTGAAGATATCCCAGGTATTTTAAAAGGTTTATAAAAAAACCGGTCCGCCCCGGGAGTACCCAGTTTTCCCTTGAAATCCGAACTGAAGTTCTTTACAATCTCAATGACATCTACAGGTCCTGCATCGCGGGCTTTGAGCCCGCTTTTTTTTTACATTTTTCAGGAGCACGCGAACATTGGTTGCCGTCTCCAAATGATGAAAAAGGCGCAGGGTCCGCTCGACAGTAGAGTTTAAAATGGCAAAAGTCCCAGTTTCGCAATTAGTTACAAGTTTGATAGAGCCGGTCCTAATGGCAGAAGGACTGGAACTGGTGGATGTCGAATACAAAAAAGAGGGAAAGAACTGGGTATTAAGGATATATATCGACAAGGCAGGGGGGGTCACTGTTGAGGACTGCCAGAAAGTTAGCCACCTGACCGGCGATCTCATTGATGTCGAAGAAACCATCACCACCCCCTATAGCCTGGAAGTCTCATCCCCCGGACTGGATCGGGTTCTTAAGCGAGATAAAGATTTTTTAAAGTTTAAGGGAAGGAAAATCCGCCTGCACAGCCTTTCCCCGATTGACAATAGAAGAAAATTTTCCGGCCTTCTTACAGACTTCAGGGATCAAACCGTAATTATGGAAATAGACGGGAAGGTTTTTGAAATTCCGTTGAGCAAAGTTGGCAAAGCAAACTTAGTCATTGAAATTTAGGTAAAGCACCATGAACATGGAAACACTCAGCATTCTAGAGCAACTCAGTCGAGATAAAGGAATCGACAAGAGCGTCCTGATTGATGCCTTGAGGGCGGCGGTCGAGGTTGCCGCGCGAAAACGGTATCCAACGATCAGGGAGTTACAAAGTGAATTCAATGAATCTACGGGAGAGGTCGAAATTTACCTGGAAAAAACCGTAGTAGAGGAGGTCGATTCTCCAGATGAACAAATCAGCCTGAAGGATGCTTCGGCATTTTCCGACGATGTTCAGATTGGTGAACAGGTTCTTGTTCAGCAGGTTCTGGAAGGCTATGGACGCATCGCCGCCCAACTCGCCAAACAAGTAATCATGCAAAAAGTCCGCGAAGCGGAAATTGACCTGATCTACAATGAATATATCAATAAAAAAGGTGAGCTTATCAACGGCATCGTCCAGAGAATGGAGCATGGAGACCTTATCGTTGATCTGGGGAAAGCCGAAGGTATTCTGCCGCGCCGGGAACAGGTTTTCCGGGAAAATTTCAATCGTGGAGAACGAATTCGAGCGTATGTTCTTGATGTCCGGAAAACAGCTAAAAATGCGTTGGTCATCCTTTCCCGTACCCATGTCGGATTAATCAAGAATTTATTCGAAATGGAAGTTCCCGAAATCAGTGAAGGCATGGTAGAAATCATGGGAGTGGTTCGCGAACCTAACGGCCGCACTAAAATTTCGGTACGAACCAACGACCGGGAAATCGATGCGGTTGGCGCTTGTGTCGGCATGCGCGGAATGAGAGTCCAGTCAATCGTCCAGGAACTACGTGGCGAAAAAATAGATATTGTTGAGTACTCTGAAGACCCCGAGACCTATCTCAAAAACGCGTTGAGTCCGGCCAAAGTTTCAAGGATCATTGTGAACCCCGATGAAAAACAGATGACTGTCATCGTGGCTGAAGACCAGATGTCACTCGCTATAGGTAAAAAAGGGCAGAATGTGCGCTTGGCCGCCAAGCTGGTGCGCTGGAAAGTGGATATAAAAGGCCCGTCTGAGGCTATGGAACTGGGCCATCCACAGCACGCTTTCTTGACTCCCGGCGAAACCTCCACGGTGGATTTTCTTGATGACGTGAAAAACGCCAAAGGTTTGGGTGAGAAGGTGATGACCATCCTTTTCAACAATAACCTTGTCACCTATGAAGAAGCCCTGAGCCGGGGAGTAAAAGGTCTGACCGAGTTGGCAGGCATTGGTCCCAAAAAAGCCGAGGCCTTGATCCAGTTGGCCGAAGAGCAACAAAAACAGTTAACGCTGGAAAAGGAACTGGCTAAAGAAAAGAGCCCGGAAGAAGAACCCGCGGAGGAAGAAACCCCGGATAGCGTGCCTGAGACACAAGTCCAGGAAAAAGAAGAAGAGATAGAAGAGGAGGAAGTCCCCATAGAGGAGTTGACAGGGCTACCTTCTGAGACCTTGGAAGTTCTGGCCAAAAATGGATTTGAAACCCTGGCAGAAATTTCTGTCACCCCACTGGAAGAGTTGGTTGCTATGGAAGGTATTGATGAAGAAATGGGCAAATCCATCCTGGAGCAGGTCAAACGCCGCCTGGGAGATTTTGAAAATGTTTAAAGTGCATTTCCGCCGCATTCTTCCAATGCAGGAAAACTTTGCCCAAACCCGTACCGCTTATCGATTCGGGTCTTAAGAAATTTATGATGTTGTCCCATAACAGGAGGAAATTTGGCTAAGATTCGCATCAACAAACTGGCCTTGGAACTCAATATTCAGAATGATCAAATCATTGAGGCTTTGCAGAAGCACGACGTTGCTGTAAAAAATCATATGAGTTCCATTGATGAAGAAGCCACGCAATATATTCGTGATCTCTTCATGCCAAAAACCGCCGCTCCCACTGCCAAAAAGGTACTGAAAACAGCCAAGGCAAAAATTAAAATCAAGGCTCCCCAAAAAGTAAAAGTCACCACCGCCAAAACCCAGGCCAAGTCTACCGCCGCAAAAAAGACCGCGAAAAAAACGGAGGACAAAACCGAAAAAAAACCAGAGAAAACCCCAAAGGCAAAAACCAGGGCCGCAACAACGGAAAAGGGTAAAGCTGTAGAAAAAACCACAGAAACGGCAGAAAGCAAAGCGGGCAAAAAACTTGGTCTCAAAATTGTCAAAAAAGAAGAAAAACCGAAACCTGCCGAGAAAAAGCCGACCCCCGAGACAAAAGAAAAACCGCCTGAGGTAAAAGAGAAATCGCCGGAGGTAGTGGCAACTCCCGTCACTCCCAAGCCAGCCCCGGAACCTGCTTTACCAGAAGAAGGTTTCGAACTGGCTCAAATTGGCGAGAACACACCCGTGCGGGAACTGGCGGAAAAACTGAAATGCACCCCCAATGACATCATAAAAGAGTTGATGGGTTTTGGAATCCTGGCCAATATCAATCAGGCTCTGAATTTTGCCCTCGCCAGTAAGGTGGCCGATAAACTCGGTTTTGAAGTCGAACTCCATATTGAGAAATCTGATCTGGATTTTTCAGAAGAGGAGGAGGACAACAGCAAAGACCATATTTCCCGGGCTCCGATTGTGACCATCATGGGCCACGTGGACCACGGCAAGACCTCCCTTCTGGATGCAATTCGCAAAACCGATGTGACTAAATTGGAAGCTGGAGGCATCACCCAGCATATTGGCGCTTATCAGACCCGCATCAAGGGGTCAGCCATTACTTTCCTCGACACACCGGGACACGAGGCTTTTACGGCCATGAGAGCCAGGGGCGCGCAAGTGACAGACATTGTCGTTCTGGTTGTGGCGGCCGATGACGGCATCAAACCACAGACCAGAGAAGCGATTCACCATGCAGAGGCCGCGGGTGTACCGATTCTTGTCGCCATCAACAAAATTGACAAACCCGACGCTAAACCCGAGGAAGTCAAAAAACAATTGGCCGACCTGGGCCTTCTGCCAGAGGATTGGGGCGGGCAAACCATTTACGTCGAAGTCTCGGCGCTAACCGGAGCTGGAATTGATCACCTGCTTGAAAATTTACTCCTGCAAGCAGAAGTCATGGAGCTGAAAGCCAATCCAACGCTCCGCGCCAGGGGAGTAGTGATCGAGTCCAAGCTGGATAAAGGACGTGGGCCTATCGCTACCCTGGTCATTGAAACCGGCACCCTGAGAGTCGGAGAACCGTTCATCGTAGGTTGTTATTTCGGCAAGGTTCGGGCGCTTATTGATGACAAAGGCAAAAAAATTAAAAAAGCCATCCCGTCCACGCCCGTAGAAGTCGTGGGTTTGCCAGATGTTCCGCAACCTGGTGACCACTTCGTGGTGGTTCGGGACGAAAAAAAGGCCCGGCAACTCAGCAACCTTAGACTACAGGAACAGCGGGAAATCCAACTGGCGAAATCTACTCGTATCACTATGGACGATTTGCATCAACAGATCATTGAAGGTCAGATTAAAGAACTCAATCTGATCATCAAGGCTGACGTTCAAGGCTCCATTCACGCCGTTCAGGAGGCTTTTGGCAATCTCGGCGACAAAGAGGTCCGCATCAAATGCATTCATGATGCCGTCGGCGGCATCACCGAGTCAGATGTTCTTCTGGCCTGCGCGTCCAACGCTATCATTATTGGATTCAACGTGCGTCCAACGGACCAGGCTACAAAACTGGCCACCCGGGATAAAGTAGACATTCGTCTCTACAGCATCATTTACGATGCTATCAATGATATGAAACTGGCCCTGGAGGGAATGCTGGCACCAAAATATAAGGAGCGCGTTATTGGCAAGGCAGAAATCCGCGAAGTCTTTACCATTCCAAAAGTTGGCACTATTGCCGGGTCCCATGTACTGTCAGGAAAAATCGAGCGCAATCTGGAAGCCCGTCTGATTCGAGACAATGTGGTGATCTACCAGGGCAAAATCGCATCTATCAGAAGGTTTAAGGACGATGTCAAGGAAGTCACCGCAGGCTATGATTGCGGTATTTCCATCGAAAGGTTTCAGGATATGAAACAAGGAGATGTTATCGAACCCTTCATACTGGAACAGGTTACAAACTGACAGGCGGTTTGGCGTACAAAAAAATGATCATCGGTTGTTGCTCCATAAAGTTTTATTTGCACGGGAACCAATCTTTAAAAGGCAAGCGCCAGGTCGTCAGAGCTATTAAAGACCGACTCAGGAATAATTTTAATGTCTCGGTCGCGGAGGTTGGAGACCAGGACATTTGGCAAAGTCTCCATATCGGCATCTCCGCTGTGGGGACTGATCGACCGTACATGGATGGGTTATTGACCAAGGTGGTCGATGCCATCGACCGGATGAATCTGGCCGAGATCACCGATTGCAAAACGGAAACCATAAATCTTGGCTCCGGAAATTTTTAAAACAGGTGGTGTGTCGTGCGGTTCAAGCGTTCGCAGAGAATTCAAGAGCTACTTCATGAAGAAATATCAAAGCTGATCCAGAATGGATTGAAAGATCCGCGGATTGGTTTTACAACCGTCACCAAGGTGGAGGTTTCTGACAATCTCAAACACGCTAAAATATTTGTCAGCGTGATGGGCTCTGAACAAGAAAAAATCGACACCCTGGACGGGCTGAAAAATGCCAAAGGGTTCATCCGTAACGCGTTGGGTAAAAACCTTTATCTAAGGTACCTCCCCGAACTGGAATTTCGGCGCGATGACAATGCCGATCATGTTGAAAAAATATCAAGGATACTCAATGGACTGCATTCTGGACCAGGTGGTCAACCTTTATAAACCGTCCGGCCCCACTTCGTTTTCCATGGTCCTTGCGGTGAAAAGGATTTTGGGAGTCAAAAAAGCGGGGCATATTGGCACCCTGGACCCAATGGCAGAGGGTATTTTGCCCATTTGCCTGAACCAATCAACCCGGATCATCCAGTTTCTAAGCCCCTTATCCAAGCATTATCAATGCACTATGACCTTGGGAACGGCCACCGACACTCAGGACTCCACCGGGCAAACCCTCTTTGAGGGAGACCCCTCAGAGGTCACCGAAACCCAGGTCCGGGACCTGCTTACAAGTTTTATCGGGGAGCAAAAACAGATCCCCCCCATGTATTCGGCCAAGAAGAGCAATGGAATTCCTCTTTACAAATTGGCCAGAAATGGTATTACTATCGAGAGAAAACCTGCCTCGGTTAATTTTTATTCCATTGATTTTATTAATATGGATGAAAATCGGGTAGAATTCGAAGTGCATTGTTCGGCGGGAACCTATATCCGCACCCTGTGCCATGATATCGGGCAAAAGCTGGGTTGTGGTGCGCATATGTCCCGGTTGACCCGAAAACGGGTGGGAGCGTTTGCTCAGGATTCTTCAATCACTCTCGAGGATTTGGAGATTGCCAGCAAAAGTGGGAATCTGGCCGGAGTGCTTTTTCCTGTAGAAAAAGCATTGCAGTTTCTTCCCGAAATCCGCGTCAGTGATGATTTTGTAGAGCTTATTGCCAACGGCAATGCCCTGCCTAAGTTTTCTCTGAAAGCTTGTCCAAAGGAATTTAAATCAGGGATGATGATGCGGGTCTGCAATGGCAGTGATAAAGTGCTTGCCATTCTTGAGTCTCTTGTCGACCAGGAACAGTTTAGCCGATTAGCATCAAAGGATATCGCGTTTAAATTAAAGCGTGTTTTAATTTAGTTATGAATATTTAAATAAAATCTGGCGGAAGAAGGTTGGAATGTTTTCGCAGAGGCATCACCAAATGTGTGCCTCTACGAAAACATTATCCAATCGTTTTCCCGCATTTAACGAGTTGGAGAAAAAATCATGGCAATGAATGCAGAACAAAAAACAACAGTTATCACCGATTACAAGCTTCATGAAAAAGACACGGGGTCTTCAGAAGTGCAGATAGCGCTCCTGACAAAACGCGTTACCTATTTGACTGAACATTTCAAGACGCATGCCAAAGACCACCATTCCCGGCGCGGACTGCTCAAGCTGGTAAGCCAGAGACGAAAACTCCTGGACCACTTGAAAAAAGAAAGTATTAGCCGTTATCAGAACATCATTTCAAAACTCGGCATTCGCAGATAATCGCGCCAAACCTACCCTGAATTCTCAGGACAATAAGATATTGGAGAGATATTAATGGAAAAAGTTGAAGTAGATATAGATGGAAAATTGATTTCACTGGAAGCCGGCGACCTGGCCCGGCAAGCTGGCGGCGCGGTCGTCGTCCGGCAGGGTGACACCATGGTACTGGTAACCGCCACCATGGCAAAAGAAGCCCGGGAAGGAATCGACTTCTTCCCTCTGACTGTAGACTATCGGGAAAAAACCTATGCCGCCGGAAAAATTCCAGGCAGTTTTTTCAAACGGGAAGCCCGGCCCGGAGACATCGAAACCCTGATCTGTCGGTTGATCGACAGACCCATCAGGCCTTTGTTCCCAAAAGGGTTCAAAAATGAAACCCAGGTTGTAGGAATCGTTGTCTCTCATGACCAGGTCAATCCCCCTGATGTTAACGCCATTACCGGTGCTTCCGCCGCGTTGATGATCTCTGACATTCCGTTTGAGACCCCTGTTGCCGGTGCCCGCATTTCACGGGTAGATGGCAAGCTGATTTTTAATCCCACTTACGAAGACACGGCGAACAGTGATCTGAACCTGATCATGGCCGGAACGGCTGACGGAATCGTAATGGTTGAAGCAGGCGCCAACGAAGTCAGCGAAGACGATATGATGCAGGCTCTGGAGTTCGGTCACGAGAGAATTAAAAAAGTGATCGAAATTCAAATTAAACTCCGGGAACTTTTGGGCAAGGAAAAACTTGTTGTAGAAGAGCCAAAAGCATGTGAAGTACTGGAAAAAAAAGTTCGCGATATTGCCGCCTCCCGTCTTGGAGAGGCCATGCAAATTGCCGGCAAGCACGAGCGTAACGATACCATCAAGAAAATTAAAGACGACCTTGCCGAAGCCTTGAGCCCTGAAGAACAGGACGAGAGAAAAGGTGAAGTTAAAGAGATTTTCCATGACCTTGAAAAAGAAGTGGTGCGTAACCTTATTCTCGACAAACAATATCGGGTAGATGGCAGAGGTTTGGCCGATGTTCGCCCTATCAGCATCATGGTCGGCTATTTGCCGCGCGTACACGGTTCCGCTGTTTTCACTCGCGGCGAAACCCAGGCTCTGGTCACCACTACGATGGGGACTTCAGTAGACGAGCAACGGTTGGACAGTCTGGAGTTTAAGGGAACCAAGTCTTTTCTCCTGCACTACAATTTTCCGGCATTTTGTACCGGTGAGGTCAAATTTATTGGCGGCCCCGGACGGCGCGAAATAGGCCACGGCATGCTGGCTGAAAGATCCCTCATCCCCATTCTGCCAAGCAGGGAAAAATTCCCTTACACCATCCGAATCGTTTCCGAGATTCTTGAATCCAACGGTTCCTCTTCCATGGCTTCCGTGTGTGGTGGTTCGCTCTCGTTGATGGACGCAGGGGTTCCTATCAAAGCCCCTGTTGCGGGCATCGCCATGGGGTTGATTAAAGAGGGAGACCGGGTGGCAGTTCTTTCCGACATTCTCGGCTCCGAAGATCATCTCGGTGACATGGACTTTAAAGTGGCGGGAACCACCAACGGTATCACCGCACTGCAAATGGATATCAAAGTTACCGGCCTGGACCGCGAACTCATGGGTAAAGCCCTGGAGCAAGCAAAAGCAGGCAGACTGCATATCCTCGGTGAAATGGATAAGGCCCTGCAAAGCCCGAGAGATGAAATGTCCAAATATGCTCCGAGAATCGTCCAGATTACGGTTCCAAAAGATAAAATTCGCGACGTTATTGGACCGGGCGGCAAAGTCATCCGCGATATCATTGACAAAACGGGCGTCACCATTGACATCAACGATGACGGGGTGGTTTCGATCGCCTCTTCCGATGAGGAAGCCGCCAGGAAGGCCATTGAATATGTGCAAAACCTGGTACAGGAAGTCGAAATCGGAAAAATCTATCTCGGCAAGGTTAAAAAAATTGTCGATTTCGGTGCCTTCGTAGAAATCTTCCCCGGCACAGATGGCTTGGTGCATATCTCACAAATCTGCGACCGTCGCATCAAAAATGTCAGTGATGAAATTCAAGAAGGTGATGAAATCAGAGTCAAGGTCATTGATGTGGATCAACAAGGAAAGGTTAAACTCAGCCGCAAGGAAGCCCTGCGCGAAGCAGTTCCCGCCGTCTGATTCAATCGTTTAAAATAAAAGCGGGATGGGCTTATGCCCATCCCGCTTTTTTATTTCTTTCTTTTGGATGGCCTAATCTGGAAACTTTACAAAAAACAATAAATTTCCCCACCTATCAAAGCTTCCAATCTTTGATCACATCAATGGACGAGTGATGAGTGAGATCGAAATGGATCGGAGTCACTGAAATATAATTTTTGCCCACCATTACGCAGTCGGCCCCTTCCTCAACCTCATCGAATCGCATCTCACCCGCCATCCAGTAATAAGTGTTGTTTCTGGGGTCTACACGTTGATCAAACGATTCAACCACCCGCGACTTCCCCTGACGGGTGATGGCTACCCCGGCAATCTCTTTTTCAGGAACAGGCGGAACATTGATGTTCAGGACAACGCCTTCAGGCAATCCTTTTTCAAGGACTTTTGCAACCAACTTGCGAGCAAATTTTGCCGCCGGTTTAAAATCGGGATTCTCATACGTGTCCAGCGAAACAGCAATACTGGGGACCCCCATGATCATCGCTTCGGTCGCGGCGGAAACCGTTCCGGAATAAAGCGCGCAAATGCCGAGATTTCCCCCAAGATTAATCCCCGAAACAACCATTCGCGGCGGTTCCTTCAACAATACGGCAATAGCCAGCTTGACACAGTCGGCCGGGGTTCCATTGACCGCGTAACCGATGAGCTTGCCTTCCTCCTCAACCTTTCGCACCTTGAGCGGCTGGGTCAGTGTGATGGCGTGACCCATGGCGCTTTGCTCTGTTTCGGGAGCGACAATGATCACCTCCTCCTCCTGACTGAGTTCCCGGTAAAGGGTTCTCAGACCATCTGCGTTAAATCCGTCATCATTACAAAGCAGGATCATAATGGGAAAGTCCATTCAATCTCAAATGTGGCTCGGAAAAAAAGGGCGCTCCCTATCGGAAACGCCCCCAACTCGAAAACACTATCAGGCCAGCGCAACGCCAGCTTGTTATTACTAATTATGTTTTTCGAAATACGTTTGTGAACCGGAAGGATCGGCCTTCATACCATCTTCGCCCTCTTTCCAGTTTGCCGGGCATACTTCGCCGTTTTTCTCATGGAACTGCAAAGCATCGACCATTCTCAACGCTTCATCAATATTTCTTCCCAGAGGCAGGTTGTTGATAACCTGATGCTGAACAATTCCGTCCTTGTCAATCAAGAACAGTCCGCGAAAAGCGATCCCTGCTGGATGCATGACCCCGTAATCGTAGGTAATTTTCTTATTCAAATCAGCAACAAGTGGATACGCGATATCGCCGAGACCACCTTTTTTACGATCTGTATTTCTCCAGGCCAGATGCGAGAAATGACTGTCGACGGAAACCCCCAACACTTCAGTATTCCGCTTCTTGAACTCAGCCATTTTTTCACTGAAAGCAATGATCTCAGTGGGGCAGACAAATGTAAAGTCCAGCGGGTAAAAAAATAGAATGACATACTTTCCCTTGTAGGAAGAAAGCTTGATTTCCTTGAAACTGCCATCAGGCATAACAGCTTGGGCAGTAAAATCAGGGGCGGGCTTGGCAACTAATGCTGACATATATAACTCCTCTTAAAAAGAACAAGTGTTTATTGGAAAACTCACTCTATCACAAATTTTACAGGGCATTCAATTGCCATCAATAACTTTTATAGACTCTCCATGGCAGTTTTATTTCCACCTACCCCCGGCCCTGACTTGACACACCGAGGCACCCTACTTACAATGATTTAGGCCAGCATTCTGCTGGCCCCAATGCGCAATGGCATTAACTAATAGCGATGAGTTACCTCGACTCACTCCGCCTGGACGGCTATAAATATATTTATGGAAATACTATTTTTAGGTACCGGTACCTCGACCGGGGTCCCTTCCCTGTGTTGCGATTGTGAGGTATGCCTGTCAAAAGACCCTCGCAACAAGCGTTTGCGCTCGTCGATTCTGGTTCGGGAAAACGAGCATACCATTCTGGTCGACACTTCTACCGACCTCCGGCAACAATGCCTGCTCTATGGAATCAGAAAAATCGATACGGTTCTATATACCCATCACCATGCTGACCATGTTCACGGGATTGATGAGTTGCGCAGTTTCAACTTTTTCAACAAAACAAAATTGCCCGTTTATGGCAACGCACAAACGTTGCGCCACCTGAACACAAACTTCAGCTATATTTTTGGCCAGGCGGAGCAGATCGGGGGAGGCATTCCACAATTGATCCCAACCCAACTGGAAGATAAAACCTATAACTTCGGCGATATCCCCGTCACACCTCTCGACATCCAGCATGGCAAGCTGATCATCAATGGGTTTCGCTTTAAAGACTCCGCCTACATCACCGACTGTAGCGGCATTCCCGATACCACGCGGGAAAAGTTGAAAGGATTAAAAGTTCTGATCCTGAACGCTCTCGGATTCAATCCCCACCCTACCCATTTCAGTCTCAGCCAAGCCCTCGAAGCCGCCAAAGACATCAACGCGGAAAGGACCATTCTTACCCACATCAACCATCAATTTGATCATGAAAAAGTGTCGCAAGACCTGCCGGAAGGAGTGGAACTTGCTCTCGACGGAATGCAGGTTGAGATCTAAACCCAACTTGAACCTCAGATAAACACAGATAGACAGGGATAGAAAGCTCCCTCTTTGTCAAAGTACCCGTTCCGGGCACGAAGGCTAATATAAAACACCACAAGGGGCTGGGGTGATTGCCCACCAGGAGTTTTGATGTTATTCAAAAAACAACTGGATCGCCAGGTTCCTATCAGTTATTTGCGATGACGGGCCTTCGTTTA
>Ga0210050_1004394_pt1 | contig 11800 bp, 8 predicted proteins | sample CryGey132114_all_FD_185463 | JGI IMG/M metagenome (GOLD analysis project Ga0210050, IMG submission 185463) | Groundwater microbial communities from aquifer - Crystal Geyser CG22_combo_CG10-13_8/21/14_all (SPAdes) (version 2) | ecosystem: Environmental > Aquatic > Deep subsurface > Groundwater ...
GTCCTTTGTACGAATGAGTATAAAGAGGTGGTCAATAAAGGCTGTCCTATTGTTTTAGGAGGTCCTTTACCCCATGTGATGGCAGCAAAAGCGATCGCATTTAAGGAAGCGGCAACTCCTGAGTTTAGTAAGTACGCTCACCAAATTGTTGATAATTGCAGAGCCCTTGCTTCTGAATTGATGAATTTGGGGGCAGAAATTTTGACGGGTGGCACGGATAATCATCTTTTAGTGATGGATGTTGCGAAATCGTTCAATTTAACAGGGCGGCAAGCTGAGATGCTTTTAAGAAAGGCGAGCTTGACCGTCAATCGCAATTCAATTCCCCATGATGTAAATGGAGCTTGGTATACTTCTGGCGTTCGGATTGGGACACCTGCCGTCACAACGCTTGGGATGAAGGAGGCTCAAATGAAAGAAATTGCTTCAATTATTTATGAGCTTTTGAAAAATGCAAAAGCTGCGCCAGATGCCAAAACAGGGGGGCTATCAAAGGCAAAAACCGATGTTCCTGCCCCGATTTTAGAAAAATCTAGAGCTCGAGTTGCGGATATGTTGAAAGATTTTCCGCTTTACCCCGAGCTTGTGGTCGACTAAAAATAGGCTGACAGTGAAAATAGGGTAAAAGGGAGACAAATATGCCAGAAGCTGCTCATGAAGATAAACCAAAATTTGTTAATGATAAATTAGATCAAGCTCTACTAGAAAAACGTCGTATTTTTCTCTCGGATGCGGTCGACTCTGATAGCGCGAAAGACATTATCCGTAAGCTTTGGTATCTAGACCATCTAGCGCCAGGCAAGCCGATCCTTTTCATCATCAATTCGCCGGGTGGTTCTGTCGATTCTGGCTTTGCCATTTGGGACCAAATCAAGATGCTCTCATCTCCAGTAGTCACCCTAGTAACGGGTCTTGCTGCTTCAATGGGATCTCTTTTGAGTTTGGTTTCTGGGAAAGGCAAAAGACTTGCAACTCCCAACGCACGGATCATGATCCACCAACCTTTGATAGGTGGCGTCATTCGTGGTCAGGCAACAGATCTCGAAATTCAGGCGAAAGAGATGCTAAAAACACGCGCTCAAATTGTTAGCGTTTATGTTGAGGCTACAGGAAAAGATGAAAAAGCGATTGAAAAAGCGATTAACCGCGATAATTGGATGTCTGCGGAAGAAGCTCTTCAATTCGGTCTACTCGATAAAATCGTCAACTCGATGAGTGACGTAGATGAGTTCCTCAAGTAATTTTTTGACTGTTACATAAAAAATCTATAAGATTGCCATCTTTTTAACCTAAAGAGGTGGCAATGCGTTTTTTTATCTTCTTACTCCTTCCCTTGTGCTCTTTTGCATCTCTTGTTCCACAGTCTGATCCCGAACCGATCGCACTCTTTACGATAGCAAAGTCTGGCTCTCACCTAATCATGAAGACCATTCACCTCATGACGGAATTCAGGGAGAAATGGCATACAGTTCCTTCTCATATTGGTGTTATCCATTCACAACGTCGGTTTCTCTGGACCCATTTTTGCCTTTCCAATGAGCTTTTGGATTTCTATTCTCGCCAGACTGACTTGAAAAAGATTGTTGGAATTCGAGATCTTCGCGATGTTGCCGTCTCTGCTGTTCATCAAATTATAAAAAGGGGATGGCCAGATGAGTTTAGTGAAGATGAGGAAAAATTGCAGAAATTTAAAGACCTCTCTTTTGATGAACAACTTCTTTATGTAATCAATCAAGATTATGAACTCTCCAACTGGAAAATCAATGTTCAGTTGAGCCTTCCCAAAGCAGCTCCTCAAGCAGTGCAGTTCTGTTCTGACCCTAGTGTTTTAGTTTGTAGGTATGAAGATTTGGTAGGACCTAAAGGAGGCGGGACAAGAGATGCTCAATTGAAAACAATTGAGAAAATTGCAAAACACATTGGTGTTCCTCTGTTAGATGAATCAGCTCAAAGGATTGCAGATGTGATTTATGGGGATTCTTATGGTTATAATAGAACATTCCGCGAGGGGGAAACGGGTGGGTGGAGAAAAGTATTTAAAGAAGAACATAAGCAGGCTTTTAAAGCACGCTTGGGCGCAAGCCTCATTGCATTGGGATACGAAAAAGATGACAATTGGTAATGTATATGTAGCTATCTACTTGATTTTTTCTATAGGTGTAATTTCGGCGGGTCCTGAAAACCTCTCGGTTGTTTCTGGAGATGTAGAACTCAAAAGTGCATCTCAATTATGCGAAATTACAGCGACGGATCGATCGATCCTAGAGTGGGATTCTTTTTCAATTCGAGAAGGAGAGACGGTTCAATTTTTTCAACCATCAGAAATTGCTTCCGTTTTAAATCGTGTTACAGGACCTAATCTAAGTGAAATATATGGCAATTTACAGGCTAATGGAAAAGTTTATCTCATCAATCCTTCAGGAATCATCTTCGGGGAAAAGGCCGTTGTTGATACCTCTTCATTTTTAGCATCGACCTTAGATATTTCTAATGCTGATTTTTCCCAAGGAAATGAGCTGTTGTGTATAGGTGATTCGGAGGCAAATTTAGTTCAACTAGGGACAATTAGAGCGAAAAGCGGTGATATTTTTCTTATTGCTCGCAAAATTGAGCAAAAAGGAGTATTAAGCGCTGCCAAAGGGGATGTGTCTTTAAGTGCCGGAACTGAAATTCTATTAAAACCAAAATCATGCCCATTAATTAACTTAAGTGCCGATCTTTGCTCTTCGCGTATTGAAAACTCAGGGGAAATAGAGGCATTAAATGCCTATATACAAGCAGATAGCTGCTCCTCTTTCGCACTAGAACAAGATGGAGAAATTACTCTTTTAGAAGAAGGCGGGAAAATTCTTTTGTCGAATAAAGGGGAGTTTTCAACAGTTGGATCGAATGCACACCTAAAAGCTCCAAATGGTGAAATTACAATATTACAGGAAGGGGAAAGTCCCTTGTATCTACACGGAGTTCTGGATGTTTCGGGTCCAAGTGGTGGCCACATTCAGATTAAAGCTCCCAAGCTTCTAAATAATGCACAATGTTATGCAGATGGAGTCAGCGGCCCTGGGGGATCCATTTCTATAAGTATTGAGAAAACTCTGATAGAAACGGCATCTGCTTCATTTTCAGCCAATGGAACTGTCGGCGGATCTATTTCCCAATTTGCCTCTCATCTTTTCACATCAGGATCTTATACAGCACAAGGAGAAGTTGGAGGGAACTTAACTCTTTTAGGAGATGATCTCACTTTAGCTGCAGCAAATTTGGACGCAAGTGGAACAAAGTTCGGAGGACAAATCTTAATTGGTGGCGATTTTCAAGGGAAAAATCCATCTATTTACAACGCAAAAAATGTTCTTTTAACCACTTCAACACAAATTCATGCAGACGGTGGAGAAAAAGGGGGGAGGGTCATTATCTGGTCAGATGGAGTCACCAGAAATCTTGCAACGGTGTCTGCAAGAAGTGGTGGATTCATTGAAGTATCTGGGAAAGAGGAACTCATCCAGATAGGAGGGACCGATGCGGGCGTTGGAGGCGAAGTTTTATTCGATCCATTGAATATTACAATTGCAATTTCTGGTGGATCTTGGCCAAATTATTTGCTTGTCGATCCTAATTCAGGATCAGGAACCGGTTTCGGCGAATTTGTCGAAGTACTTGTAAATGGGAATATTGTGGTTTCAAAGCCAGGAGACAGTTTCGCAGCGACTAGTTCGGGTGCTGTTTTTCTATACGACGGCTTAACAGGGGGACTGATTAGCATGATTACTGGATCTACTTTAGCCGATCAAGTAGGTGGAGGTATAAGGCCTCTCACAAATGGCAACTTTGTAATCCTTTCGCCTAATTGGGACCGGGTTCTTCCTAGCGTCTTAGCTCAAGCGGGTGCGGCTACTTGGTCGAGCGGAATCGATGGAGTATCGGGTACTGTTTCTGTTGATAATAGTTTGATTGGTTCGACTGCAGGTGATCTTGTTGGTGCTGAAGGGGTTGCGTTAACAAATGGGAACTATGTAATAAAAAGTTTCTGGACCAATCCTTCGGGTCTTGCGGTAGGTGCGGCGACATGGGGAAATGGCTACAAGGGGACTTATGGAACAATTTCTTCAATTAATAGTCTCGTTGGTTCTACTAATGCCGACCAAGTAGGTACGAGTATAGTTGCATTAACGAATGGGAACTATGTAACGTATACTCCTCACTGGTCAAGGGTTACTTCAGAAGGAACTTTTGCGGGTGCAGGGGCCGTGACTTTTGGAAATGGGGCGAGAGGGACAAATGGGATCGTTTCAATTACAAATAGTTTAGTGGGATCAAGTACTGGTGATAATGTGGGCAGTGGTGGGGTGACTGCACTGTCAAATGGGAACTATGTAATTGTAAGCACATTTTGGGATGATGGATCTACCGCTGATGTAGGAGCTGTTACTTGGGGGAGCGGGATAAAAGGAACTGTTGGTGCGATCACCTCATCAAATAGCATTATAGGTGTTACAGCTTCTGATCGAATTGGTTCTGGCGGGATCATTGCATTAGAAAATGGCAATTATGTCATTTTAAGCCCTCTTTGGGACAATGGGGGAGTTGCTGATGCTGGTGCTGCGACATGGGGCGATGGTACCTTAGGTGTTTCAAGTGTCATTAGTTCGTCAAATAGCTTGATCGGCTCTACAGCAAACGATCAAGTGGGAAGTGGAGGGGGACTTGCTTTAACAAATGGCAATTATATTGTATTTAGCCCCAACTGGGATGATGGGGGGACTAGCAATGTGGGGGCTGCGACATGGGCTGATGGAAGTTTAGGTGTTTTTGGCACGATCGGCTTATCAAATAGTTTGATCGGCTCTACAGCAAGCGATCAAGTGGGAAGCGGAGGGGGAACTGCGCTTACAAACGGCAACTATGTAGTGTTGAGTCCTAATTGGGATAATGGGGGAACTAGCAATGCGGGAGCTGTGACGTGGGGTGATGGAACAGTTGGTATAAGTGGAACTGTAACAACAGCAAATAGTACCTTCGGGGCAACAGCAAATAATCAAGTGGGGAGCGGAGGAGCGGCCGCTTTGGCCTCAGGAAACTATGTAGTGCTGAGCCCGCTTTGGGATAATGGGGGAACCTCGAACGTGGGGGCTGCTACATGGCGAGATGGAAGTGCTGCAGCAACTGGAGCTGTAACTTCCGTAAACAGCTTAATTGGTTCTACAGCAAGCGATGGAGTGGGAACTTATTGCACTGTTTTGGTGAACGATAATTATGTTATCGGAAGCCCGCTTTGGGATAATGGGGGAACCTCGAACGTGGGGGCTGCTACCTGGTGTAACGGAATTACCGGAACAACGGGAACTGTTTCGAGTGCAAATAGTTTGATAGGAACAACTGCAAATGATCGGGTTAGTCAGTCTAAAAATGATGTAGAAGCCCCTATCAATGGAATTGTAGCACTATCAACAGGTGATTATCTAGTAACGAGTGTCAATTGGGATAATGGAGCTACAGCAAATGCAGGTGCTGTGACTGTATGTAACGGGATCGTAGGAACCACCGGAACGGTCTCTACTGGAAATAGTGTTGTAGGCGGAGTTGCCAATAGTGGCCTGATTAGTCCCGTTGACAATACAGCGATCAATTCTACATTTGTATGTCCTTTCCCAACAGGTTACACAGGAGGAGAAGAGGTAGTGCGAATAGGAATTGCAAGAACTGTGGCCCCTAACTTGGCCTATTCTTTAGCCTTCGATCAAAACTTCACAGTTTCTCCAAGCTTTGTTACATCTACTTTGGCTACTGGAACAGCTGTCAATTTCCAGGCAAATCTCGATATTACAGTTACAGATGCCGTAAGTTACAATACGGGAAATTTGACTTTAAGCGCAGGAAGAAGCGCCTTTATTAATGCAGATATCACAACAGGCGGGGCAAATTTAATAGTTATTGCAAATGATTCTCTCTCTGGTGGGGTTATCGATTCGAGCCGAAGTTCTGGAACGGCAGTTTTGACGATCAATACTGGAATTACGATTGATGGACAAGGCGGCAGTCTTTCTTTTTCAATTTTAAGCGATCCTGAAAAAACAAATAATATGAGTGGGAATCTAACCTTAAGTGGGGGCGCAACTCTGACAACAACAGGAACAGGGACTATTACTTTAAGCGTTACAGATCATAGTATTTCTCTTTTAGATACAAGTACAATTTCAAGTGGAACTGGAAATGTTATACTTACTGCAGGAGAACAAGTTTTAATAGGAAATTAGATCTTGAAAAAATATTTTTTCTTAGTATGTAGTTACGCTTCACTTTTTTCTGTGCCGATCAACACGCTGATTGTAGCCAAAACGGGTAGTTCTGTAGAGGGGCATGAGGGTGTGGTATCTGATTTGTTGAGCGCTAAAAGTAAAAAAAGGCTGCAAGAATTCATTGGCAAAGAAATTTCTCAAAAGACACTGCATCTAATTAAAGAAATGGCGCTTGCTTGTATAAATGAGCAGGGAGATTATGCTGTAAAAGCATTTTATCCTAAGCAGGATGTGAGCGCCGGGAATATTTTCCTTAGTATTTCTGTCCCTACGGTAGAAACGTTTGAGATAAAAGGAAATCGTTGGGAAAAAGATGCGTTTTATGAAAATCGCTTAGCCCCTAAAAAAAATGAATCCTTTCAATCATCTCAAATTTTAAATGAAGTGGCGTGGTTGAACCGCAATCCGTTTCGTTACGCTGAGGTAGTAGTCTCCCCAGGGGAAATGGATGATACCGTCGATGTTGATTTATTGATAAAAGATCGTTTTTCTTTTCGCCCTTTTGCAGGGGCCGATAATACAGGGACCGATTTAACTCACAGGACTCGTCTTTTTGCAGGGTACACTTGGGGTAAGCCATTTGGTAGGGACGATGTAATGACTTATCAGTATAGAGCGTCCCCTGATCTGAACCAATTTTCATCTCATAATGGGAGCTACCAGATTTTTCTCCCCTGGAAGCATGAGTTGATGATGAGTGGGGGGTATAGTGTAACGCAACCTGATGTTGAAGATTTTTTTCATGAAGCAATAAGCGTTCAAGCTTCCTTGCGCTACGCCATCCCGTTTTATCCCTTATTCGCTGAAACAAAACAGGCCGTGACCCTTGGAGTTGATTATAAGAATCTCAACAGCAATGTATTTTATATAGAAAAATCGCCCGCGAATGTTGTCTCATCGCATCAGGTTAATCTTTCTCAATTATATTTTGGTTATCTTTGGAAGAGAAAGTTTGTTGCAAACATTGAATTATTTATTTCTCCTGCTCAAATTTTGCCAAATCAAAGTGAGAAAAAGTACAGTCAGTTGCGTCCTCAAAGCTCTGTTTTATATGGATATGGGAAAATCTTGCTTAACGATAGTTATGGAAAAGCGGACTTTTTCTCATGGACTCTAAGGGCTCAGTGCGCTACTGGGCCTCTTTTGCCTAGTGAGCAGTTTGGTCTTGGAGGAATCGGGACTGTTCGAGGCTACACAGAAAGGCGATTTAACGCCGATAATGCAATTTGTATTAATGCAGAAATAGCTCCTCTTAAAATGTCCATTTTTAAACAGGATCGATTAATTCTACTCGCTTTTTCAGATTTTGGTTTTGGATTCAACTATCAAGTGCAAGATCTTGCTCAGAAAAGTCAGTACCTTTGGAGCGTAGGTTTCGGGGCCAAATATCAATTTTCTACTTTTATTTCATTGAATGCAGATTATGGAGTGCAGCTTCGCCACCTTTATCAAGACATTGATTTAGGGAGATTTCATGTGAATATGGCTGTTAGTTATTAGTTCTTTTTCACTTTTCTGTTAATAACATGTTGTGTCAGCAGAACCTGTTTTTCCATATGGGGAAGTCTGCGAAGCACTGTGCAATTTAAAAAATTTGGTTGATTGATATTTTGATTTTTCCTTAACATCTGCGCCCAAAATTTATCAAAAAAAGGTGACATATGTTGAGGTTTTTTGTTTTTATTGCTTGTTTTGCAAGCTATTTACATGCGGGTTCAGTGATTTGGCTGACGGGGCTCCCCTCTGCAGGAAAGACAACAATTGCCAACGAATTTCATGCGCTATTTCCAGAAAGCGTTGTTCTCGATGGCGATGTTTTGAGAAAAACGATCAATAGCGATCTCGGATTTTCCGTTGAGGATCGGAAAAAAAACATCGAAAGAACTGTGAATATGGCAACGCTTTGTTTAGAGTCGGTGGATTATGTAATTGTTTCATGTATTTCTCCCAATGCGAAAGTAAGAGAGTATGCTCGCAAAGAAATTGAAGGGGCAGGGCACAAGTTCTTAGAGGTGTTTGTTAACTGTCCTGTTGAATCTTGCATTGAGCGCGATGTAAAGGGCCTTTATGCCCGCGCAATTGCTGGCGAAATTCCAAACTTTACAGGAATCAGTCAGTCTTATGAAGAGCCCGTAAATGCAGATGTGGTTTGTCGAACAGATGTTGAGGCTCTTGATGAATCAGTGGGACAAATTCTTAATGCATTAGGTCTTGTTCATCCCCATCTGCAGCATGCCCTTTTTATTGGAAGATGGTCCCCCTTTCATAAGGGACATTTTAAGATCATGGAAAAAGTGATCGCTGAAAACCCAGATCGACCTGTGATGATTTTTGTTCGGGATCGCAAAGGGGAAAGATGGTCTGCTAGGGTACGCAAAGAGATGGTCGAGGCATCGATGAAAGCAATGAATATCAAGGCGAGCGTGAAAATCATACCAGATATCGATTCGGTAAACTGGGGAAGAGATGTCGGGTATTTACCTAGAATGATCGATGTCGATCCAGATACAGCAAGTATTTCGGGGACAGCGATTCGAAAAGGTTTTGATCTTGAAACTGAAGAGTGGAAAAACTTTGTTTGCCCTGGGGTTTTTGAGTTTTTAGAAAACCTTAAAGAAGCACAGTAGATTTTATGTGGCGTCTTTTTTCTTAGGGATAAGCCTTGTGGCGAAGATTGCGATCACGCACATTGCAAGAGCAAAGATGAAAGACGCCTTATAGCCTGAAGAAAAAGCGTTATCAAGGAAGGTAATGATTTCAGAGCTTGCTCCCATTTCACTTGCAAGTTTTGGATTTGAAAGGACCGATCGGAGATTTTCTTGCTCAAGTGCGGCAAAAGAAGACTTTAAACTCTCCATTTTGGGCTCGAGTTTTTTGTAAAGAGTAACTCGAAAAAACACACCTGCTATTGCGAGAGAGAGGATCGCCCCTAGCTCTTGCATCGTTACAAACATTCCCGAAGCTATTCATCATCCACTGTAGTTGTAATACAGTGGCAGATAGATCCTTTTGAATCGATGCTAAAGCTGTGTTCGCTATAGACCAGAGCATGCCAAGAATAATTAAGCCGAGGCCAATGCCCGCAACAGCTAAGGTTCTTTTGTGAGAAGGTCCCATATTTTTCAGTATGCTATTTCAAGTAAAACTGGTACATGTTTTTCTAAGGGGAGATGTTGTCAATGAAGATTGGGATTCCAAAAGAGGTTAAAAAGGATGAGTTTCGCGTCGGCGTAACTCCAGAAACAACGAAAGCTCTTGTCGATGCGGGGCATCAAGTTTTCATCCAAAAAGATGCTGGCGCTAAGATTGGCTTTACAGATCAAATGTATGAAAAAGCGGGAGCAAAAATTTTAGCTTCTGCTCAAGAGATTTACCAAAATGAGATGATCATCAAGGTAAAAGAGCCCCAAAAATCAGAGTTTCCCCTCATGCACGAGGGACAAATTTTCTTTTGCTATCTGCATTTGGCCCCAGATCCTGAGCAAACCAAGCAATTACTCGATCGTAAAGTAATCGGAATTGCCTTTGAAACCGTAACTGACGAGAGAGGCCGGCTCCCACTTTTAGTTCCTATGAGTGAAGTTGCAGGTCGCGTCTCAGTTCAAGCAGGAGCTGCAGCGCTGCAGATGATCAATGGAGGCAGAGGTGTGCTTCTCGGAGGAATTCCTGGAGTGAAACCCGGCAAGGTTGTTGTTTTAGGCGCCGGTGTTGTCGGAACAGAGGCGATGAGAATGGCGCTCGGCTTAGGTGCTGACGTTACGATCTTTGATAGGAACCTCTCAAGGTTACGCGAGCTCGACCAGCTTTATGCTCCAGCTTTAAAAACCTTATTTTCAACGCCTGCTGCAATAGAGCTGGCTGTAACACAGGCCGATTTGGTCGTCGGCGCCGTTTTAATCCCTGGAAAAAAGGCTCCAAAGCTTGTCACTCGCGAGATGATCAAAAAAATGCTACCCGGCTCAGTCGTTGTTGATGTGGCAATTGACCAAGGCGGCTGCATTGAAACATCAAAGCCTACAACGCACTCTGAGCCAACATATTTAGTTGATGGAGTGGTTCATTACTGCGTTGCAAATATGCCCGCTGCTTGCGCAAGGACTTCTACTCAAGGACTTGCGATTGCAATCTTGCCCTACGCTTTGAGAATTGCAAATTTAGGTGTAAAAAAAGCCCTCAGAGAGGATAAACATTTAATGATGGGGTTAAATGTTTATTTTGGAAAGGTTACAAATGCCTTTGTAGCTAGTGATTTAGGGTATGAATATAGCCCCCCTGAGTCGGTACTTTCATAGACAGGAAACAGCGCTCGTTGTTACAATGGGGGGAAGGCCCATATGAAATGGGTACGGTTTTTTTCTCATGGATCATCTGCCCGAATTTGTCAAAGAGCATCTTATAGCAGCTCAAGATCTTATCAAAGGGGGATCTGTTCGTGAGCCAATTTTTTCCAGAGGTACCTATCAATACGAAGTAGTAGAAAAAGGGAGAAAAAAAGAGTTCCCTTTCATTCAGATGAAAGATGATGGGAAAATAACCGATTCATTTTGCAGCTGCAAATTGTCTGAATCGGGCTTTGGATGTCCTCATTTGTCTGCAGCCTATCTGTCTATTTTTCAGGGGTTTGATGAACCTCTTCACATCCGCTATAAAAATTCACTGTGGAATCGATTGTTTCAAATGGCAAGTAAAAGACACGGCTATGAAACAAGCTGTTTGAAAAAAGAGGGCGAGGGGAAATATACAGTAGAGTCAAAAGATAAAATCCCCTTTTTTTCTATCGAGGCGCTCAATGTAAAAGCCAAAAAGAAGCTAGAGTCTATCGTTTCAAAAAGGCAAGTGGAGACAGAAGAGACATCGATCAAGTTTTCAAACTTGCCCACGGAAGAAATTGTCCGTTATCGAGAAGGAAAAGCGAGTCACAACTTAAGTTTTGATCTCTCGTTTTGGTCGGATTTAGCCAAGTGGCTTATGTTTTTAGAAGATAGTGGCAAAGGATATGAAATTAGCTTTAAGGGAGCGCCTATTCCAAATGAAATTACCCTTCAGTTCCCGGGACTTGCTATTTGGTTTCATATTTCTGATGTCAATTGGCCTTGGATCATTCCATCCCTTTCAACTGTTAACTCACCGTTAAAAGTTTTTGGAGCAGAAGAGGAGCTAATTCAACATGTTCATTACGATGAAATCAAACGGTGTTTGAAGATAGAGCACAAGGAGCAAAAACGTCTTTCTGAAGCGGGTGTGCCTATTGGGGATTGGCAATATGTTGAAGGAAAAGGGTTTTATCGTAGAAGGTCTGATCTTCTTTTGTCACAAGATGAGATCCCTTTTGAAAAAATTGCGTCGGTTCTCAATCAATCGAGTAAAACGCTAGCCCATTTTCTCCCCATTTTTTCCGAAAAAAGGGCAGGGCAGTACCAACTGCACTTTGATAGTCAGGCAAACTTGCACATTGAGCTTTTCGTTTTAGAGCCTGCAGATTTAAGAGGGGAGAGGGCCGCTTG
>Ga0210050_1004396_pt1 | contig 11796 bp, 9 predicted proteins | sample CryGey132114_all_FD_185463 | JGI IMG/M metagenome (GOLD analysis project Ga0210050, IMG submission 185463) | Groundwater microbial communities from aquifer - Crystal Geyser CG22_combo_CG10-13_8/21/14_all (SPAdes) (version 2) | ecosystem: Environmental > Aquatic > Deep subsurface > Groundwater ...
ACTTCTTGGTTATGTTCCCGAAAAAAATCTGCCAGCACTTTACCGGGGAGCAACGGCTTTTATCTCTCCTTCGCTTTATGAGGGGTTTGGAATGACCCTAATTGAGGCAATGGCTTGTGGTTGTCCGGTAATTTGTGGCGATACCAGCGCCCAGCCAGAAACCGTTGGTAAAGCGGGAATTTTGATTGATTCTACTAATATTAATGAATTAGTGAGGGCGATGAAGAAAATTAGCGTGGATAAGGGTTTAAGAAGAGCCATGAGAGATAAAGGATTGAAACAGGCTCGTCAATTTAGCTGGGAGAAGTTTGCCCAAGGAATATTAGGGGTAATTAATGAAAATTAACCGCCATTTTTTTGATTTTTTTCTGATTTTTCTAGTCGGCATAATTTTTGTCTTGCCTATAATTCTTGTACCTAATTTAAGGCCCTATCCGATTTCCGATTACGATTCAGACTTACCGGTCTGTTATTTTATTATTGATTATTTTAAGACTCATCATCAAATTCCCAGTTGGAATCCGTATGTGAGTACGGGAATTCCGGTTATCTCCGATCCCTTATCTTTAGTTTTAAACCCATTTTTCATCCTCCCTTTGGCGATTTTTGGTCTTGATTTAGGATTAAAAATTGTTTTTCTTTTGGTTTTTTGGGTTTCCGGATTGACAATGTGGCTATTTTTATCTTCTTTGGGAATAAAGGGCAGTGTCCGTCTTTTAGGCGCCTTGCTTTATCAGGTTTCTGGTGCTTTAGTAGCTCAACTCGCTTCTGGACACGCAGCCTTTCTTTTTTATCCTCTAGTGCCGCTGTTTTTAATGTTTAGTTTAAGCAAAAAAATGAAATTTTTGAACATCATCGCAGTTGCTCTTATTTTTACACTTCAAATTTTTTCCGGTGATTTTTATACCCTCTGGCTTTTGAGCATAATCTTTATTGTTATCAAAGCTTACTATTTGTTCAGAGTAAGAAAAAGCTATGTTTTAAGGGAAATTGTTTTTACTTTCTTATTTACTTTTCTTTTTTCTTCAGTAAAGCTTGTGCCTTTTCTTTTAAATGTCTATCCTAATGCAGAAAGATTTTTTCCCATCGACCCTTTTACCGGCTCAATTCATATTATTTTTGGGATATTGCCATTTATTACCCCTTTTCAGGCAGAATTTTATGATAGACCATTTTTCCAACGAGTTTTAGGATTTCATTTTAACTGGCATGAATATTATGCTTTTATAAGCCCTTTGCCATTTATTTTTCTGATTAAATTTAAACAGATTTTTAAGAATGAAAAGGTGAGGATTTTGCTGATTATTTTTGTTGTTGGCTTACTTTACGCGGCTTTAGAATATCCCTATTCTCCTTTTTATTGGCTTTTCCATTCAGTTTCCTTCGTTAGAAATTTTCGGGTTCCTCAAAGAATCTTTATGCCTTTAACGGCGGTAGTAATTGCTATTTTATTGATATGCGGAAATCATTGGCTAAAGACCGCCAGGAAAAAATGGACAAAAGCTCTTGTTTTAGGGACTTTAATCTTAAGTATTCTTTGGAGTTTCTATTTAAGCAGCAAAACGCTTATTAGAACTTTTATGCCGATTAATAAAGAAAATCAGCTGTTGATTACGACTTTAAGAGAAAAAGATGGGAGTAATTTTTATGTGGTTGTTTTTTACCCAGGCTTGCAAAGATTTTTAATAGAGGAAAAAATTCCCATTTTGAATTATTATTATGGTTGGAGACCAAAAAACGCCCCAAATTTCTTAAGCGAGGATGGGGAAAGTTATAATTATCCTTTACTGGGAACTGTTCGACCAAAATATGCTATTACTAAAGCAAGTCAGGATTTATTGCCATATTCTTACGTTCCTTTTATGAGAAATAATCAGGTAGCAATTTGGGAAACAGATAAAATTACCTACGTTCCTGAAATAAATTGAAGAGTATGAAGATTGCGGTTGTTCGGGGAAAACATTTGAATAAGTACGAGATGCAGTTTTATGAGCCGCTGGCGAAGAAACACCAGTTGGTTGGATTTGGTAGTTTACACCCGTTTCATGATAAATTTGCTTTTCCAGTAGTCAAACTTCCTTCACCCATGGACCTTCCTGAATTTCCTTTTAAAATGCCAATTTTAAATCGGCTTTTTATCGATGCCCAGTATCTTTTTGGTCTTGAGGAAAAATTAAAAGGTTTTGATATTGCCCATTCAGCCGAGACTTATATGCATTTTACCCAGCAGTGCCTGAATGCCAAAAAGAAAGGTTATGTTAAAAAAGTGGTCGCCACGGTTTTTGAAAACATTCCTTTTGCCAATGAGGGAATTTGGGGCCGAAAAATGTTTAAACAACGGGCAATAAAGGAGTTGGACCATCTGGTGGCGATTTCCGAACGCTCAAAAGAAGCGTTGATTTTAGAAGGATGTGAGGAGAAAAAAATCACGGTCATAAATCAGCATGTTGACACTGCGGCTTTTAAGCCAGGTGTAGAACATAGAACAAACAACATAGAACAAAGGAAAATAAAATTTAATATCTTATTTGCTGGTAGATTAGAACTTTACAAAGGAGTTTATGAGGTAATTTTTGCTGCTAAAAAACTTCTGACAGATCCTGAACTGAAAGATTATGATTTAACATTTACCTTAGTTGGAGATGGGACGGAAAAGGCAAAACTTCTGGAATTGGAGGAGCGGATGGGAATAACCGAGAAGGTGGTTCATAAAATTGTTTCTTATAATAAGATGCCGGAAGAATACCAAAAAGCAGATATTTTTACCGCTCCAAGCCGAGCCACCCGCCATTGGCAGGAGCAGTTTTCCACCGTGCTTTTAGAAGCTCAAGCAAGCGGTTTGCCAGTTGTAACCACCAGGTCAGGAGCAATTGAGGAAAACGTGGGCGAAGCCGCTCTCCTGGTTCAACCAGCTGATTTTTATTCTTTGGCAGAGGGAATTAAAAAATTGATTCTTGACCCAGAATTACGAATGAAACTAGGTCAAAAAGCTCGCCAAAGAGTGGTTAAATACTTTGATATTTCTTTAGGGGCTAAAAAACTTTTGGAGGTTTATCAAAAGGTATTATGAAAAAAGTTCTCGTTTTGGTTCTTCTTTTATCTTTTTTTACCCTCAATTTTTTAAGTGCCCAGCGGGAATCTTTGACTTATGACGAGCCGGTTCATCTTAAAGCTGGTCTGGAGGAGTGGCAAAAAAGAGATTTTTCTATGGATGCCAATAATCCTCCGTTGATCCGAGAAATTGCTGCTTTGCCGGTAGTTTTAGGAATTGCCCCGGGCAGGCAATATCTGCCTTCAAGGTTAACAATAACTCTTTTGGGGTTGATTTTGGCGCTAGTGGTTTTTAAATATGCAGCAAAGAAATTTGGCTGGCAGACGGGATTGATAGCCTTGCTACTTTTTGTTTTTGAACCTAGTATTTTAGCTAATAGTCATTATTTGACCCTTGATATAGGAACAACCTTATTTTTCGTTCTCGCCTACCTTTCCTTTTTAAAATTTTTAGATAAAACGAGCGTAAAAACTACTTTAATTTGGGGTTTATTTTCCGGACTGGCGTTTGCTTCAAAAGTGACGATTGTCCCCGTACTTTTGCTATCCTTTTTTGTTTTGGCTTTATGGAAGAAAAAACTTTGGCAAAAAAACTTTCTGAAAAAATCTTTTTTGGGCGCCGGGGTGGCGATTGTGGCAATTTGGGCAGTCTATTTTTTTACCCTTGCTCCGGTGGTGGCTGAACGGGAGGATCCAACCAGGCTTTCGGAAAAAATTCTTGTCTTTGCTCAAGTAAGAAATTATCAATTTTTAAAAGATATTATTTTTTTCCTAAAATTAAGACCTATCCCTTTGGGGTACTATTTGGCGACGCTTAAAAATGGTTTGGTGTTTAATCTTTCTTCTCATCGGATTGATTTTCTTGGTCGGTTTTATCCGGATAATCGTTTTTATTTTTTGCCTACTTTACTTGCTCTGAAACTACCCATAAGCTTATTGTTATTATTTTTTTGTGGGCTTTTGAGGGGAGTAAAAGAAAAAAAGAAAGAAATTTTTCTTCTTTTGATTCCTGTGTTGGTAATGCTTTTAATTTTTTCTTTTGGCCATTTCCCGCCCCGAGTTCGTTATCTTTTGCCTGTATATCCTTTTTTAATTATGATGGCTGCTTTAGGAGCTGACTGGCTTTCCAAAAAACATTTTGGGAAGGTTATTTTAGGGATACTTTTGGTTTGGTATTTTATAGGAACAATTTTTTCCTTTCCCCATTTTATCTCTTATGCCAATGAAATAGCTGGTCCACGACAAACACGAATATTTCTTTTTTCCGATTCAAATTACGATTGGGGGCAAGGTCTTTTTGATTTGAAAAAGTATGTGGAAGAAAATAACATTGCTAGTGTTGGGTTGTCTTATTGCGGAACCGATAACCCGGCTGAATATGGGCTAGCGGCAGATCGCCCTTTTGCCGAAAGATTTGAAGACCGCTGCCCGCTTTATCAAATTAAATTAAAAGAAGAAGGGAAAAAGATAATCGCAATTAGCCTAACGAACTATTATTATTGTGGATATTACCAACAATCCGAGTTTAGCAAGGATAAGGTTTCAGAAATTGTTGGCGATTCAATTCTCATTTTTAAATGAAAAAAGTTTTTATTGCGAAGCAACAAACTTTGTTTATAATCATTCTTAATTTTAATGGTGGGGAAGATATTTTGGCTTGTCTAAAGTCACTCCAGTTAATTAAACTGCCATCAAAGTGGAAACTGGGGGTATTGGTAGTGGATAATAATGTTAACCCTACTTCGCTAAAGCTTCGCGGGGTTAAAATTTTGAGAAATTTTAAAAATCTTGGCTTTGCTAAGGGGATGAATGTGGGAATAAGACGGGCAATAAAAAATGGGGCGGAGGCGGTTTTGCTTCTTAATCAAGATGCGGTGGTGGAGAAAAACTTTCTTGTTCCTCTTTTGGAAAATTCAGCGGATATTGTTGGGCCGGTGATTAAATTTAAGCGCCAAGGAAGATGGGTTTATGACCTTGGAGGAAAGATTAATTGGTGGCTCGGGCGAACAAAGCATGAAGAGATGGAGAATGGAGAATGGAGAATGGAGAATATTAAGGATATTGATTATGTAAGCGGATGTGCGATGATGATAAAAAGACCAGTCCTGGAGAAAATTGGTTTATTGGACGAAAGATATTTTTTGTATTTTGAAGATGCGGACTTTTGTTTACGAGCAAAAAAAGCCGGATTTAAAGTTGCGGTTGAGCCAAAATCACTAATCTTTCACAAATTGATTGAAGGTCGGAAAAAACCCCTAAAGCAAAGACTCCATCTTTTAAAAAGTAATTTAATTTTTATTAATCGCTGGATTCCTTTTTGGAAAAAGCCGACTGCTTATCTTTATTGGTGGATATTGGTGTTTAAGATTTTGTTAAGATGAAATTTTCACTTACTAGCTTAATATTTATATTGGCATTTTTATTTGCCAGTTTTATTTTTCTGGCGCACTATAAGATAGTGGGAAATGGAGTTTGGGGAGATGGGCGGTATTATTACTCCTATGTTCGCTCATTGGTAATTGATGGCGATTTTAATTTTGTCAATGAACTTCAACATTTTTCTATTTCCGCCAGGGAAACCAAAACCGGAATGCGAGTTAATATGGGACCGGCAATATTCTGGTTGCCGTTTTTCTTATTAGCTCATTTGATAGCCAGAGGCGATGGCTATTCCCATATTTATCAGATATTCACTGGTTTAGGAGCGGTTTTTTATGGAACTTTAGGGCTATATTATAGCTTTTTGTTGACAAAAGAATATTTCTCAAAAAAGATAGCACTGGTTGCCATTTTAGGGATTTGGCTTGGATCAAATTTATTCTTTTATACTGCGGTTGACCCGATAAATTCCCACCCGGTTTCTTTTTTTGTAGCCTCAATTTTGGTTTATTATTGGCAGAAATTTCTTAAAAATAAACAGAGTTTGTTACTTCGTAATAAAAAGCTTGGTTTGTTGGTTATACTTGGGTTATTGGTTGGATTTCTAGGGGTAGTTCGCAATCAAGATATGATTATTGCTTTGCCAATTGTCATTTCGTTAATTTGGGTTTCGAAGGAACGTATTAAAGAGTTGTTTTCGCGAATAGGTATTTTTTTAATATCTTTAATGGTTGGATTTTTGCCTCAATTGATTGTCTGGAAAATTGTTTATGGAGAAATAAAAAGCCCATATTTTATTTTTGGCGGACAATTTAATTGGTTAAATCCCCAGATTTTATCTGTTTTATTTAGCTCGAACAATGGTCTTTTTTATTATTCGCCAATCTTGGTTTTGTCTTTAATTGGATTGGTGTATTTTTATAAAAAGAGCAATTTGCTAGCAATAAGCGGAATTTTATCGTTTTTGATTTATCTTTATGTAGTTGCTAGTTGGTATCTTTGGTGGGGAGGAGCAGCTTACGGTGGGAGAGCGTTTATCAGCTTGATGCCATTTTTTATAATTGGTTTAGCTGCTCTTATTAACAGATTGCAGGCTAAACTACAAGTTGTTTATCCATTACTTTTATTATTAGTGGTTTTAAATTTTTGTTCAATAATACATTTTTTGTTGATTAATCCATGATTTCGGCAGTTGTTTTAACCAAAAATGAAGAGGAGAATATAAAAGAGTGTCTTGAGTCTCTTAAGTGGTGTGATGAAATAATTGTGATTGACGATTATTCAGAAGATAACACAAGGGAAACTGCCAAAATTCTAGGGGCTAAAGTTTTTCTTCGTCATCTAAATAATGATTTTGGTCAACAGCGGAATTTTGCCCTCAAGCAGGCTCAGGGTGAATGGGTGTTGTTTATCGATGCTGATGAGAGAATTTCGTCCGCCTTGGCGTCCGAGATTAAGTATAAAGTATTAAGTAGTAAGTATAAGGGATTTTATTTGAAGAGACATGATTTTTTTGGAGGTAAATGGCTTAAGTATGGAGAAACGGCTAAAGTCAAATTACTTCGTTTGGGGAAGAGGAGAGCAGGGGAGTGGAAAAGAAAAGTTCACGAGACTTGGGAAATTAAAGGAAAATTGGGAGAGTTAAAAAATCCGATTCCTCATTACCCCCATCAAACAATTAGTGAATTTTTAGAAAGTATAAATTTTTTCAGCACTCTTCATGCTGAAGTTTTATTTAAAGAGGGAGTAAAAACTAATACTTTCCAAATTATTGTTTATCCACTTGGGAAATTTTTCCAAAATTATTTCTTAAGGCTTGGGTTTTTAGACGGTACACCGGGTTTAATTGTCGCTTTGATGATGAGTTTTCATTCTTTTTTGGCTAGAGCTAAACTTTACTTAAAATGGAAAAATTAATTACAGCTTTACTCTTTTGTTATCTAGTGTTATTTCCTTTTGGGCAATTAAACCGTTTGCCCATTTCCCTTTTCCAATCACCGGAAATTCGTTTTTATTTGACTGATTTGGTGATGTTTTTGCTTATATTGACCTGGGGAATATGGAGATTTTTGCTGATAAAGAAAAAATATACGCTTCCACCTTTAACAAAGCCCATCTTTTTATTCTTAATGATAGCGATAATCTCTTTAATTGTTAATAGTTCTCGACTTTCAATCAGAGAGCTATTTGTTTCCGGACTTTATTTATTAAGGTGGATTGTCTATGCTGGTCTTTATTTTGTTTTAATTGATTTAAAAGACCGCTTTAACTATTTAAAGTGGTCAAGCATGGTGAATTATTTAATTGTTCTTGGAGCAATGACGGCAATTTTTGGTTTAGTTCAATATTTAATTTGGCCAGACATAGGATTTTTAGAGGTTTTTGGCTATGACCCGCATTATTTTCGTCTAGTGGGAACATTTTTCGACCCTGGATTTATAGGAATAATTTTGGTTTTAACATTGATTCTATTAGTAGTTTCAAATTGGGAGAAGATTGGTGTCTTCAAAATGAAAAATTTGCCCGTTCACTGTCTACTGTTCACTGTCTACTGTTCACTAGCCTTGACTTATTCGCGGAGTTCATATTTAGCATATTTGATGGGAATGGGGGTAATTGCTTTCATAAAAAAGGCACCAAGATTTTTTTTAATAATTTTGTTTATTGGAGCTTTGACTTTATTGATTCTGCCTCGGCAGTCAGGCGGTGAGGGAATCAGACTTGAAAGAACTAGCACTATTCAGGCTCGAGCAGGCAGTTGGCAAAATGCTTTAATTATTAGTCGCGACCATCCATTGATTGGGGTTGGTTTTAATGCCTTCCGCTATGCCCAACGAGATTATGGTTTTTTGAAAGAGCAATGGCAAGAAAGCAATGCTGGAGCAGGAGCAGATTCAAGCTTGTTATTTGTTTTAGCCACAACGGGAATTATTGGATTTTTGACTTACCTTGGAATCTGGTGGAAAATTTTAAGAATTGGAAATTTAACAATTTTAGCCAGCGCTTTGGCTATTTTAATTCATTCGTTGTTTTTAAACAGCCTATTTTATCCATGGGTAATGGCCTGGATGTGGATTTTATTGGCTAAGGAGAATAAGTAAGGGTTAGACTTTTATCTGTCTGATTGCCCGCTCTGTCAGTGGCGATAATCTTAATTATATTTTCCTCTAATGACAAACTTAATGAGTATTTAAAATTACCTTCCCCATCGACAATTACCAAATGATTGTTAATTAAAATAGTTACTTCTGAGTCGGTCTTACCAATAATTTCAATTTTACTAGTTTCCCAAGTAGTTTTGTCTTGGGGTTGAATAATTTCTAAATTGGGCGGAACATTATCATACCAGACAGTTATTTTTTCAGATTGAGAACTTTTATTTCCCGATTCATCGGTAGCGATGGCATAAATTTCGTTTTTGCCTAAAGTCAAAGAGAGATTATCAATATTGAAAATTCCCTCATTGCCAACAATAATTTGTCTCACTGGAGTTGCCCCCAAGAAAATTTCTACTATTGAGGCTGGTTCGGCAAATCCAGAAAAACTAAACCGAGCGCTATTGGTAGCCTCTGGAAAAGAAATAAGAACTGGTGGATTCGGGGGAATAGTATCTTTTGTTTCGATTGGCAAAGAGGAGGCGCGAAGATTACCTAAAAAAATCGCCATTTTGATTAATGTGGGAATGCCCAAAAAAACAATAGTCAAAGCCAAAAATATGGTCAAACCCCCGTAAAAAATTGCTTGACGAATATTTCTTTTTTCTTCTTTACGAGCTAACCAAGAACTTTTTTTCATCAGAGCCGATGGGCAGAATCGAACTGCCGTCGACGGTTTACGAAACCGCTGCTTTACCACTAAGCTACATCGGCACTTCAGCCACTTCGTGGCTTCAGTGTAAACTGGTTTACCCTGAACGGAGTGAAGGGAGCGGGATAGGGGAGTCGAACCCCTCTCCCCACCTTGGGAAGGTGGTATTGAGCCGCTCAACTAATCCCGCAACGTAAAATTTTGCTTCGCAAAATCACGTTGCAGGCGCGTGATACGCCAGTAGGCGGATTTTACGCGCCGCACCTTGTCGTTTCAGTTCACAGCGAGTTCACTGCGAGCTGCTCCTCGGGGTAAACTTGCTTTTCATCTCGGCAAGCTTAAAACATTACCGGGATGAATCAAGTTAGGATTGACCAAATTATTTTCACGAGCAATTTCCACCCATTTATACCCATCTCCATAAGCTCGAACAGCAATACCCCAAAGATGATCCCCTTTAACCACTGTGTATTGGTCTCCGCTGATGGTTGGTCCAAACGAGACGGCTAATTTAGTTGGCTGTCTTACTTCAACTTTGGGTAAATTTAACTCCTGGTCGACGAATAAAAGGTTTGGGGTAACTAGATTATTTTCCTTAGAAATGTCTACCCAGTTATAGCCTGAACCATAGAATTTTTCCGCTATTTTCCAAAGATGATCACCCTTTTGGACTTTATAAATAGTCGGTAGTCCTTCAGGAACAAGCTTGCCTCCCTCTTCGACCAGTTTTAATTCACCTGTTGGGGTAGGAGCAACCTCTGGTTTTGGTTTACCCACGCCCCGAAAATAATTAAAAATCAATACTCCAACAACAACAATTACTAAAGCACCTAGAATCATGCTAATAGTTGATTCATTTAGCTTTAGTTTCTTAAGAAAGTTTTTAAGTAGTCCGTTGTCCACTGATTTATCTAAACCCCCTTTCTAGGCAGAAATTAAGGCAGGGAGCGGGCCCGACCGGAGTCGAACCCCGTAAAACTTCGCTTCGCTCAGTTCACGGGGCGAGCCGGCGATCCGCTGCGGGGACGACGAGACTCGAACTCGCGACCTCTTCCGTGACAGGGAAGCGCTCTAACCAATTGAGCTACGTCCCCAATTAAAACAACCCTAGATATTTGTCATCCTAGCAAATTATTGAGCCAAAGTCAACGCTATGTTATGATGGTAATAATGAAAATAGGGCGGAATATAAATAATCAGGAAATAGCTAAACTTTTAAGAGTAATCTCGGCTGCCTATGAAATTAGAGGGGGCAATAAGTTTAAAATTATAGCTTATGATCGGGCGGCAACTGCCATTGAGCATGCTACCTCTGAAGCAAAAGACCTTTGGGATGATGGCAAATTAACAGAAATTCCTGGTGTTGGAGCTAGTATTGCTTCTCATTTAGATGAGCTTTTCCGAAAAGGAAAAGTAGCCCATTTTGAAGCAATAATGAGAGGATTACCGCCGGCAATGTTTGAATTTCTTGATATTCCCGGAATTGGCGCTAAAAGTGCCTATAAGCTTTGCCGCGAACTTAAGATCAAAAATTCTCAAACAGCAGTACTGGATCTGGAAAAAGCTGCCAAAAAAGGAAAGATTGCTAAAATAGAGGGATTTGGCCAGAAATCTCAAGAAGATATTTTAGAAGCAATCAAGGTTTTTAAAGCAGGAGAAATTAAAGAAAATAGAATGGTTCTTCCATATGCCGATGCGATTGCTCAAGAAATGATTTCCTATCTAAAAAAGATACCGGCTACTGTTCAGGCTGATCCCCTAGGAAGCCTACGAAGAAGGGTGGCGACTATAGGTGATGTTGATATTGCTGTTTCTACTTTAAAACCAGTTGAGGTAATAAATTGGTTTGTTAGATATCCTAAAGCGCGAAAACTAGTAGAAAAAGGTCCTAGTGGAGCCACAATCCTTCTTAAGAACGGTCGACAAGTAGATTTAAGAGTTCAAAGACCGGAAGCTTACGGGGCGATGCTTCAATATTTTACTGGCAGTAAACATCATAATATTCATTTAAGAGAATTGGCTCTTAAAAAAGGGTTTTCTTTGTCGGAATATGGGATAAAAAAAATTAAAAATTTAAAATTTAAAATTAAAAATTACGCTAATGAAGAAGATTTCTATAAAGCCTTAGATATGGACTGGATGCCTCCTGAATTACGAGAAGATACAGGCGAGATTGAAGCTGCTCTTCTCCCGCCGATTAGGCGGGATCAGGGTAAACCAGATGGGTTACCTAAACTAGTTGAGTTAGAAGACGTCAAAGGTGACCTTCATATACACTCCAACTTTCCGGTAGAAGAAAGTCACGATCCGGGATTAAATCCGATGGAAGAAATAATTAAGGTAGCCTCTGCCTTAAAGTATGAGTATATAGGGTTTACCGAACACAACCCTAGCCAAAGTCAACATTCTGAAAATCAAATAATTTCCTTATTGAAGCGAAAAAAAGAGGCAATTGATAAAATAAATTACTCTAGAGTAAAAAAATTACTCAATGGTATCTTTAATGGATTGGAGATTGATATCAAACCAAATGGTGAATTAGCTATTCCCGAGAAAGCT
>Ga0210050_1004403_pt1 | contig 11786 bp, 13 predicted proteins | sample CryGey132114_all_FD_185463 | JGI IMG/M metagenome (GOLD analysis project Ga0210050, IMG submission 185463) | Groundwater microbial communities from aquifer - Crystal Geyser CG22_combo_CG10-13_8/21/14_all (SPAdes) (version 2) | ecosystem: Environmental > Aquatic > Deep subsurface > Groundwater ...
AGCTATATGGAGATGGCCATTCGAAAAATCATTGACGAAAAAACCCCACTGACCCCTCTCGCCTACGCTCGAAAAAAGCGGACGAAGCTTGCCGCTTAGTCAAGGGCCTGCCCTGTGCCACAGATACGGTTGTACGGCGATATGGGTTAGAGTTCCATTGCGTTCGGAAGGAAGATCTCCTCCACCTGCGCGTGCGGCTGCTTGGCGTGCGGAGAACTGGCTGCCCCCATAGCGTTCATAAGCGTAAAAACTATAATCCAATAAGGTACAAAAGCCGATATAACCATCCCCCATCTTATAGACGAGTCGAGCGCCCGCACTTAAACCGATGCTGGCCGAATGGGCCCGAAAAGCCCCCCATCCTGATTTGTGTAGGAATAGGTAACGGATGGGCCGACCATGGGCGCCATGCTTAAGTCTCGAGAGACCTCAAAGACATTGGAAATCGGAAACTGAAAGAATGGTTTGAAACTGGCTTTGTGAATGCTTTGACCGAAGCTGTAGAGAAAATTGAGTCCAAAAAGATCCTTCCCAAATTCAACACTGACGCCCATCCGTGGGTCTCGCTTGGCCACATCATCATCTTTGTAAAGTTGAATGTCGCCCGCAGGTCCTATAGCCCAGAAGCCCGATTCCTCGTCGGGTATAAGCTCGCGGGCACAAAGACTAAAGCTCAAGATGCTACTGATCATAAAAATTGAGAAGACAGTGAGACTTTTCATTCTTCTATTAGTTCAGATTTTCGGTTGAGCTTCAAGTTTATAGATTGATCTCAACTGCATGTCAGTGACAGTTTGCATTAAAAGAATTGATTTGATGCAGAGTCTTTCAGTCGTAAACTATTGTGTGTGGGGGATGTCGTCATCGGAAGTTTTGATTTTTTAAGTAGTTTTTTTATGGCGCTGCCCAACTTTGTCGCGGCCATGGTTGTATCTTTTGTTTGTGGCTTGATCATTGGGCTCGAGCGCGAAAGTCGGGGTAAACCGGCGGGAGCCCGAACGCTGGTTTTGATTTGCTTGGGATCGGCACTCTTTGTTCAGATTTCTAAAATGATTGCCGGCGGCTTTGGAGATCCGGGCCGTGTGGCGGCTCAAATCGTTTCAGGAATTGGTTTTTTGGGGGCCGGCGCGATTATGCAGCGATCCGATCAAGGCTATATCTCTGGGTTAACGACGGCTGCCAGCATCTGGGTAACGGCCGCCGTGGGAATGATTTGCGGAGCCGAGCGCTATATCTTTGCATTACTTTCGACAGGCGTCGTCGTGGGCTCTCTTCGCGTGCTTCGTCATATCGAACGAATTCTTTTTTATGAACGCCATATTGAAAAGAGAAGAATCGTCTTTAGGCCTCAGGGCGGCAAGACGGAATGGCAGATCGTCGATCTTATTGAGGAGCATATGATTCAGGGAGAGGAGTATAGCTTCAAATCAATTGATGCACAAAATTCCGAATTGCTCTTTCAATTCTGCCGGACCAATCGAAATCATCGCAATTTTCTGACTGATTTAGCCAAGCTCGAACCTGTCACTGAAATGCAAAGGATCTGATCTTATTTTCTTAAATAAGTATAGCCACTAAGCAAGCGCGTATAAAAATCTACAAGCTGAACGCCTTGTCTTGGTTTGAGACTCCCATCCTTAACTCGGGGTTCAACTTGTTGCTTAATTTTACGGCATAGTTCTGCAACGCTATACTGATTGGCCACAACGATATCGCTAATCGTATCGCCTCGAATCATTTCTTCGATATAGAAATCTTCTGGGTCTTCATCATCTGAGAAAACATGCACTTCGTTCACTCGACCGAAGAGATTATGCATATCTCCCATAATATCTTGGTAAGCTCCTGTCAAAAACAAGCCTAAGTAGTAAGGCTTTTTGGGATTTGGAGTATGCAATTTTAAGACGGGAGAAAATTCGTCCTCGGGATCAATGAATCGGTCTATCTCGCCGTCACTGTCGCAGGTGATGTCTACAAGAATTCCCATTTCCTTGGGGCGTTCGTTAAGCCGATGAATCGGAAGTATGGGAAAGAGTTGATCAAAGGCCCAGTGATCAGGCGCCGATTGAAAAACAGAAAAATTTACAACGTATTGCTGTTTGAACTTGTATTTAAGCTCCTTGAATTCTTCTGGGATGCGTTTCATTCGCTTTAGATTTTGGCTAATCCATCGACAAACCTCGGAAACAAGCTGTTCAATGACGGATCGTTCGAGCAGGCTTAAATGCCCCAGTTTAAACAACGACAAAGCCTCTTCCTGTTTGGCCACGGCATTGTGGTAGGATTCCAGAGCATTTTTAGGAGTCAAAGATTTTAGGATGTCTAAAGTCTCTTTAACAATCTCAGAACTTTCAAGAGCCGGAGAATTTTCCCAAGAACGTTTGGAAGAAGGTGAAATAACATCGATGACTTTCATCATCACACAAGAGTGAGCGGCCACCATGGCTCGTCCAGATTCGGATACGAGATCCGGGTGAGGCACGGCCTCGTCATCGCAAACCTGCTGAACTTGATAGACCACGTCGTTGATGTATTCTTCGAGGGTATAATTGACGGAAAAATCGGATTTGGACTGTGATCCATCATAGTCGACGCCAAGCCCCCCTCCAACGTCAAAGTACCGCATGGGGGCTCCAAGATTCACCAGATTGGCATAAAGCCGCGCGCCTTCCGAAACGGCGGATTTGATCGATCGGATATCGGGAATTTGACTTCCGATATGAAAATGAAAAAGTTCCAAGCAATCGAGCATTTCGTGCTCTTTTAAAAAATCAATGGCCCTTAAAATCTCGGTTGTCGTTAGTCCGAACTTAGCATGTTCACCACCACTTTCTTGCCACTTTCCTGCGCCCGGGGATGAGAGTTTGGCTCGGATGCCAAGTCGAGGTTTGACGCCCAATTCTTTAGACACATCCAAGCACAGCTGAAGCTCCGAAAATTTTTCGATAACGACAATCACTTTCCGACCGATCTGTTGGCCAAGCAGGGCCAGCTGAATATACTCAGAGTCCTTATAACCGTTGCAAATCGTAAGAGCTTCTGGATCATCGTTATAAGCTAAAACGACCTGAAGTTCAGCCTTACTTCCAGCTTCCAGACCATAATGATAGGGCCGACCCGCATCGAGGATTTCTTCAACCACCTCTCTCATCTGGTTAACTTTGACGGGATAAACACCTCTATAGACGCCGCGGTAGCCAAGGTCTTGAATGGTTCTTTGAAAGCCTTGGTTAATTCTTGTGACGCGATGTCTTAAGATATCATGGAATCGAATGATGCAGGGGAGTTCCAGATTCTGGCGCTCGATTTCTTGAATGACGTCCAATATTTCGATTTGAGGTCCGCCTTCACCCTCAGGAAGCATCGTTAGGTTTCCGAGCTCATTGACGGCAAAATAGCCGCCACCCCAACCATCTATATTATATAGACGGATGGCATCCTGAATGCCCCACTTGCGTGGGTTCGAATTGTTTTTCACATTTATGCCGCCAACGCTGACCTCATCAGAATGAGACGAGATCTCAGAAATTAAGCTCTCATCTGGACTTGAAATAGTTTGAGGATCTTCCGTCATTTGCATCTCCGCCTATCGTCTTGTTTATCATTAGGCAATTTTTTTATCTTTCAATTGATGCCTTCGCCCGATCGAGAGCAACTAACCTGAGTTCGTTCACTTCGATTGCAGGCGAGCGTATCAGTAACGCCTGAAGAGAGTTTAGCGCAGGCATTTCGATGGGCTTCCGCTATCGCCTCTTCCTCGTTTGGGCCTAGAGCCTTCGGACAGTCACGTTTTCCATTAAATTCAACGCATAGTCTGCATTCAACTTGGCCCAAAGAGAGCATTTCATAGGTGAGGAAGCCGATAAGTCCAGTTACAATAACAATGATGATGATTGATTTCTGCGCTTTCATCCTTAACGTATCGCCCCTCCAGCAACTGACAAAGTCAACGAGCAGGGAATAAGAAAACCATGTTTCGAGCTCTTTGTAATTATCTAGTTTTTCCAATTCGGCGGCTCTCCTTACCCTGGCGCTTTGCCGACTATGAAGAGTCGAGTCATAGCTATTTAAGCCTGAATTTGGGGGATTTTCCGACTGATATTGCCAAAGGAATGAGCGAAGTTAGTCTCCGAGATTGTTTGTTCTACTACTGGATATTGGAACAAATCCCTTGGCAGCCTCACGCCCGAACGAGGCGCGCCCTCGATCTAGGTTCGATGAGCTTTTACTATGCGCCAGCTCTGGCGCTTTTTTTAAGCAAACGTCTGGATCCGGAGGTCATGATCGAAGCTTTGGAAGTAGATCCTTATCGGCGATATCGTGATTTTTACCGTCGAGGGGATTACGCTCATTACTATGTCAAACTTACCAAGGAGTTCCTAAAAAGATGCAAGCTTTCCTATAAACAGGGAGATTGGTTGAGCTATTCAAAAGATGACAAATTTGATCTCATTACGTGTTTTTTTCCATTCCTCTACGCTGACCAAAGTGATGCGTGGGGCCTGCCTAGATCCCTCTTTCAGCCGCAAGGTTTCTATAAAAAATGCTTACGACAGTCTGATACAGTCGTATTTTTTCATCAGGGAGATGAGGAATATGCAACTTCGAAAGACCTTCTAGAGGAAATCGGTGCCAACGAAATTACTTACGAGGGCCGTTTTTTTGAAAACCCATGGGTCAAACGGAAGCATCCGGTATACGTGCTCTTGGTACGCCCCACTTGACTATCCGAGGACTTCCACCAAGCCTTTAACGGCTTGATAGGACTTATTGAGAAGTTCTTTTTCCTGAGCGCTCAAATCAATCTCAATAACTTTTTCTACCCCCTTGGCGCCCAAAATTACGGGCACTCCAAGATAAATTCCTTTATATCCGAATTCACCTTCCAAAAAGGCACAAACCGGTCGTATTTTCTTTTGATCTTTAATGATGGCTTCGGCCATTTCAACGGCTGCCGCAGCAGGGGCGTAATAAGCTGAGCCAGTTTTTAAAAAATTAACAATTTCAATCCCGCCGTTCTTGGCACGATCAACAATCTGAGCCAGTCGGTCCGTAGATATAAAGTGAGTAACGGGAATGCCTTGAACCGTTGTGTAACTTGGAAGCGGAACCATCGTATCACCATGACCACCAAGTAGGAGAGCTTGAATATCATCTGGAGCACATCCAATTTCCATCGCCAAAAAACTTCGATAGCGGGCCGTATCCAAAACCCCAGCCATTCCCATGACTCGCTCTTTTGGAAATCCCGTCGCACTTTTGGCCACATGGCACATGGCATCTAGCGGATTGCTGACAATGATCAATATGGCATGGGGCGAAAATTTCGCGACTTGTTCCGATACGGATTTTACAATTCCAGCGTTTGTCTTAAGAAGATCGTCGCGGCTCATGCCTGGTTTGCGAGGAATTCCAGCCGTAATAATCACCACGTCCGAATCCTTTGTGGCATCATAAGAATTAGTTCCAGTGATGTTAACGCTCACCCTTTCGATGGGCGTCGACTCGTACATATCCAGGCCTTTACCTTGAGGTATGCCTTCAGCAATATCGACAAGTACGACATCGCCAAGCTCTTTCAAGGCGCAAAGGTGAGCTGCCGTCGCTCCAACATTTCCGGCACCAATAACACTAATTTTATTTTTTCGGATTGCCATATCGCTGGACTTTAAGATTCCTGCGCCCGGCAATCAAGCTAAAGGGGACAAAATTCGCCTAGAAAAGTTTTCAGGCGAACCGAAAGATAGATCATAGGCTCGCTTCCTTTTGGCCTTTTAAGGCCTCTAGGGGCATAAATCGCGTGGCATGGTTCCTGCTCTTTTGAGCCATGAAATGTTGCGAAAGCTTCAAAAAGAAAGTCCTAAGTTGGAGGTAGCTAGTCCGAGCTTTCCCTCCAGCGGCCAACTGATGGTGGCATCCTCTCGTCTTCTGTTGGATAAACTTAATCGCGATGCGTTCAGTGGGACCCTATTACTTTCGTTTCGTGAAAAGAGAAAAAAAATTTGGTTTTATAACGGTGAGATTTTTAGGATCCAATCAAACTTGGTTCCAGAATTATTCGGTCGAATGATGATAGATCGAAATTGGATCAATGAGACTGAACTTAAGCAACTCTTAGACCTTCAAAAAGACCTTCTGGAAGAAGAAGGTAAGCCTCGATTATTAGGCGAGCTCGTCTGTGAAACCGTTGGTGTCGATCCTGATGAAGTGGCGGCCTTACTTGAGCAACAATCGCTTTATTCATTCTTGCAGTCCTTTACTTGGAATCAAGGAGAATACAATTTCCAAGCGATCGATATTAAAGACGCACAAGATCCTTTGTTCTTATATAAAGCACTTACCGGAAGCGTTTACGATCTGATTCAAATCAGTACACAGCCTCTAAGATCGGATATCTTGGATCGTTTGGATACTTGGTATCCTGAGGCCAAACCTACGGAACTTTCAAGAATGCCACTATGGGCAATATTTGCGAGTTGTAGAAAGCTTTCGTTAAGCGGAATTCTTTCTATTCGTCGACAGAACAAGCTTTATGAAATTGTCATCAAATTTGGAATTCCTTTAACTCTCTACGAGGGCAGTATTGGGCAACCTCGACAGACTATAGTTGTTCGGCAGGCCAGTCATGAGCACGAGAGGTTTTTTGTGGAGCAACTGTATAAGTTGTTTTCATTTTTGACGGGTAGTGTTTATTTTCGAAATCTAGGAGAAAGCTTGGAGTTGACTCCGACGGAAGCTGGACAATTGCAGTTTCGAGACGAGACGGCAGTTACGCGAAGCGTCTTCTCTGAGATGATTCCTCAAGAGCTAAGAAAACTGATCCCTGTTCGGGCCCACGGAATTTTAGCATTTTTGATGCGAATTAGACGACAACTGGATCGAAAGCTCATCAGTCTTAAAAAATCAATGTTGCGCCATTGGTACAAGCTCTTGGGCGATATTAAACGTCAATAATCGTCTCCATAAATCGAGCATTTTTCTTCATATAATCTTTTAGTTTTTCAAGGAGTCGACTTTCAATTTGACGGACACGTTCACGCGTAATCCCATAGGTATCGCCTATTTCTTGAAGAGTTTTTGGCTCATCTGATCGCAGTCGCTCGCGAAAAACAACAAGCTCTTTTCCGGAAAGCGTTTTTTCAAAGCTATTGAGTCGTTCTGTAAACTCTTCTTTAATTTCTTCCTGGGCTAAGCGATCATCGGCCGCTTCTGTCGCGTCGCTGAGGATCTGAAGAAGGCTCCCGCCGTCAGATTCATCCTGATGGCTTAAGGGCGCATCCAAAGAAAGATCACGACCGGATAGCCTTTGGGTCATCTCATTGACTTCTCGTTCTTTGACACTAAATTTTTCCGCTAAATATTTGGTCTCGGGTACGATGCCGACAGCTTCGAGTTGGTTTTTTTCTTTTTGTAATTTGTAGAAGAGAGAGCGTTGGGCTCGTGTTGTTCCCATTTTTACTAGAGACCAATTCTTAAGAATGAAAGTTCGAATATAGGCTTTGATCCAATAGCTGGCGTAGGATGAAAACTTAACGTTTCGATAGGGGTCGTAGTCTTTTACAGCTTGCAGGAGCCCAATATTGCCTTCTTGAATCAAGTCGAGAAGGTTAAAACCCGATCTCATATAATCCATCGCAATTTTGACGACGAGACGCAAATTTGAGACGACAAGTGTTTTGGCGGCTGCCGGGTCCTGATTTTCCCGATAGCGAATAGCGACTTCCTTCTCCGTTTCGGGATTCAAGAGTGGGTAGGCTTTAAGAGAGTTCAAATAGGCCGGCAAATTATCCTGCACGGCTGGAAGTGAATGGCTTGGTTCGACAAGGACGGGAAGCAGGTTCGCTGGGGGTTTTAATTTTTTTGATTTAGATTTCGCCGTCGCTTTGGATTTGGGCTTTGCCTTAGAGATTTTCTTTTTCACCGCCTTCATCTATCGTCCAATATCCCAAAAAGGCTTGCGACTGACAAGGTGGGTGGGGGTCTAAAGAGACTACGTACTTTGAAGGCGAGCGGCCTGTAGATTGATATCTTTAATCCTTGAATCCAAGGGGGGCCAGTCCGACGCCCACGATGGTCCCAACAAACCAAGCCCGGAAAGGTGAGAATCGGCGTCGTAATTTTTTCGAAACGCAAAAATTTTGCGAAGAAGGCTCGAGAGAATGATGGGCTGAGTCGCCATCAAAAGGCAGGCGCGGTCAATCGACCTAACTGAAAAAAATCCAATTAGGCGTCGAAACGGGTGGTATCGTTGATTAGCTAGACTTGACCATGTTAGCAGGGCGTCACGCTCCCTTGCGTCCAGTTCGTCCCAAAGCTCACGTCTTACAAAGCAAGACCCACGAGCTAAATGCCCAAGACTCAAAATATCGGCACTAAATGAATCAAAGACAAATAATCTCGGGAGGCGAAGTCCGCGGGCTCGCTGTTCGATGGCATGGGTCTCCGTTGAGCGGGGCTGGGCTTTCAACGTCAATAATAGGCTGGCGAGCAAAAGCTCCCGATGAAAAAGAATAGCAATTATAAAAATGAAAAACCCAACTGCCATGCGGTTAGCCTAAGCGGCCTCTCGAAGACTTTCAACGCGAGAACTCAGATAGCTACTTTCTTCGCGTAGAGCCGAAAACGCGATCCGGTTTGCTATAAGATCGACAAAACGGGGGGGGTCATCGATAGGATGCGATCGAATGAGGTTTTGAATTTCTCGAAGGCGCTCCGCAATTTTAATTTGGAGGGGGTTGGAAGCAAGATCGTGACAGGCTCCTAAAGCTTTTTGAATCTGCACGAGGCAAAGGGCTTGAAGTCGTCTTTCGTTCCAATCCAATAGGAGAGGCCAATCCAAAAATGAGATGACCCGACGGGCTTGCTGAAAGCGGTTAATAATGTTTTGAAATATCTTTTGGTCACGATCTGCGACAAGGCCCATAGAAATCTCTATGGACAATCGTCGACGAGTCTCGGGATGTCGAAGTTCAAAATCACTATAAAAATCCATCCAAAAAAGCCGCCATTTGCGGATGATTTCGAAGGGATGCCAAGAAGTGGGAATTTCCATTCCTCGGTATCTTAACTGAGGATAGCCCCTAAGATCGAGAGGCTTTAACGGCTCGTGTATCGGCCCAGCGTTTAATTTCTTTAATCTGCTCAGCCATAGTCGTCGCTAAGGGAACGGAGCGGCCGATAGCTTTGAATATATCTTCTTGTTTAAGGCCTCTCTTATTGTCCTTAAAGGCTAGAATCAGGCCGGAAATTACGGCCTGCTCAATTTCAGCGCCATTGTAAGCGTTGGTGGCTTTTGCAAGCTCAACTAAATCAAATCGAGTCATGTCGGCATTGCGCTTTTTGAGATGGACTTCAAAAATCTGTCCTCTTTCTTTTTCGTTTGGCAGATCCACAAAGAAAATTTCATCGAAGCGACCTTTGCGAAGCAACTCAGGTGGTAGTTTATTGATTTCGTTGGCTGTGGCCGCAACAATAACCGGACTCGTATGTTCCTGCATCCAGGTCAGAAAGGAACTAAATATTCGGGCGGTGACGCCTCCGTCTCCTTCTTGATAACCAGCAACACTCTTTTCAACTTCCTCCAACCAAAGTATTGCGGGCGAAACGGCTTCAATTTGCTTAATGGCGCGTCGAAAACCTTCTTCAGGCGTCCCGATGGCACCACCATAAACTCTGTTTATATCCAATCGATAAAGAGGAAGTCCCCAAGCTGCAGCAATCGCCTGGGTACACAGCGACTTTCCGCAACCGCTGACTCCCGTCATCAGGACACCTTTAGGCATGGAGATACCCGCATGTTTGGCATCTTCTGAGAAAAAACTGTTCCGATCCCTAAGCCAGTCTTTAAGATTTTCCAATCCACCTATATCATCCAAGTTATATTTGGTCGGAACAAATTCTAAAAGGCCGTCTCGTTTGATGATCCGAGCTTTTTCCAAAAACACCGTATCCAGAGCTTCTTCATTGAGCTCTTGTTTTCCGACCAACATCTTCTGAAATGTCAGTTTTGCTTCGTCAAGAGTAAGTCCAAGCGCCCCCTTGAGTAGTCTGCCCTTTTGCTCATCATTTAAGATATTTTTAACCTTTGGAAAAGCCTTCAGAACGCTCTGAAATATTCCATCTAGATCGGATTCGTCTGGGAGAGCAAAATCAATCGTGATGATATCCTTCATCATATCTTCTGGAATATTTGAATAAGGAGAAACCAGAAACAAAGTTTTAAAATTAGCTTTCGTTAAGTGAAAGACATCGCGAAGAGCTCTTTTGAGCATTGGTGTCGGAGCGAGTTCCCAATTGAAGTCTTTTATCATCAAGAGTCCTTTGTCATCGGCATGAGCAAAGTCGTGAAGGATGTTGATGATGTTTTTCTGGGAGTTGGAAACGTCGGTTTGACTCCAAATCGTAAAGGGAATGGGATTTGTAAATCCTTTATCAGCAACACGGCGCAGAGTTGATTCGACACGATCCTCTTCCCAGCTTTCAATCCACACGATGGGATATTTGGAAGCCACCAAACGTTTAATCTCTTCAAATGGATTTACGCGTTGTGCGCGAATGACTGGTTTCGCTTGGTTCATAGGGCCCCCACTTCAAAATGATAACGAGTCTTCGACTCCGGATAGATGATTCGCAAATGCTTTCGTCGTCGTCTTTGATGCAACTGATCCATGAGTGTTTTGAACCAATTGGATCGACCGCCTCCGCGTCCCGATCGATTGAACCATGCGACATATAGCCATCCGAAGAGGGCTCCTCCCAAATGAGCAATATTGCTGATGCCTTGGTTGTTGCTCGAATAGAGTGCATAAAACTCAAAGGCGACCATGAGGTAGGCGAAGTATTTCATTTTCATAGGGAAAACGAAAAAAAACAGAACGACTTGATTGGGAAATAAGCAGGACACGGCAATCAAAATAGAAAAAACAATACCCGACGCCCCAATAGTCGGGGTATTGAAACTCATTTCATCAAAGAGTGAGAATAAGATAATTACGAGAGCCGAAAAGATCGCGGCCAAAAACGTAAATTTGATAAATCTCTTCTGTCCAAAAGTGTCTTGTAACAAACTTCCAAACATCCAAAAGGCAAACATATTGAAAACAAGATGCATGAGGTTTCCATGAAGGAACACCCAGGTTACGAGTTGGTAGACTAGCCCTCGCAATGCAAGTTGAGGCTCGAGACCTAACATGCGGATCATCTGGCGATAGAGAGAGCCGTCCCCGAAGGGGCCAAAAAGCGCAATTTGCTCTAAGATAAAGACGCCCACGCAGATTAAGACGAAGGTTCTGACAAAGCCTCGAAAAGGAGGAAAGATCATGATTCGTTTACTCCATCTCTTCGGTTTCTTTGGGAACGATCATTCGAGAGTTTACGAATATGTTCTAAGATTTCATCAGCCGACTGAAATCGGCTTTCTGGTTTTTTTTCCAAACATCTCGCAATGAGTTTGGAGGTCCATTCTGGGATGTCGGCTTTTATTTTCCGCGGATCGGGGGCTTGGGTGTGGAGGTGGTGATAACCCGGGTTTTCCATGGGAAAAGGGACCTGTCCCGTCAGCATCTCATAAAGACAGACTCCAAATGAATAAATGTCGGTTCGATGATCGATTGGGGCTCCCTCAACTTGCTCCGGCGACATGAAGTAAGGGGTGCCGCCAATGATGGATTGCTCGGAATGCAACCGATTGACGATGCGAGCCAAGCCAAAGTCCATTAATTTTACAACCTTCGTTTCCGTCAACATCATATTGTTAGTCGTAATATCGCGATGAATCACGTGTTTAG
>Ga0210050_1004410_pt1 | contig 11770 bp, 13 predicted proteins | sample CryGey132114_all_FD_185463 | JGI IMG/M metagenome (GOLD analysis project Ga0210050, IMG submission 185463) | Groundwater microbial communities from aquifer - Crystal Geyser CG22_combo_CG10-13_8/21/14_all (SPAdes) (version 2) | ecosystem: Environmental > Aquatic > Deep subsurface > Groundwater ...
GTTACCCTTTTGATAAGAATGACTTGAGTATTACTGAATGGAAAGCTCTGGCTTTGTTGGAAAATATTCAGAATAAATATCGTTGGAACAACAATGAGTTGTCATCAGCGGGGAAAACAAAAATCAGGAGGTATTGAGTAACTCCTCTCCCTGATAAGGGAGGTTGGGAGGGGTTGGAGCTAAGAGCTTGTGATGATGGATGATCTTGCATTTTTGCACCCCGCATCCTCTTACTTTAAACATCTTGTGGAACAGGCTCTCCACAGTTGGGACAGGTTTTTGTTTTATTAAAAATTTTTTTTTGGCACTTGGCACATGTGGGAAACAGCAACGTTTTTTCGCCAGGAAAAAAAACGGGAAAAAATTTCATTAGACCGGAGAAATCTTTCAAATTCTGAAAATAGAACCATACCAAAAACCAAAGTACCAACGTTGTGACTATCTCCAGGGTATTGGGTTTATCAATATTAAAAAGAAAATAAACACCTAAGAACGCGGGAATCAATAAAAGATACTCTCGAATATATCTCTTCTTGTAAGGGTGAGGGTTTGTGCAATGGGGACATCTGCGGGCAGTTTTCCCGACTTCCTCTCCGCAAACTCTGCACGGGACAAGCATGACCCTTTTCGGGCTCGGGGTTCCACAATAGGGGCAAATGGGAAGGGTTTCTAGGACCTCTTTTCTGCACGCTATGCAAGGGATTAGGGCCATGCTCATTACTCCAGTTCGGGTAACCGAATTATAGCATACACTAAGATACCTTTAATTGATCTTTTTCGGAAACTCAAAAATGGCGAATACAATCGTAACAACCCAAATCGTGGTTCAATTTGACGATCAGTTTACCGATTCGGCTAACCAGGCGATTGAAAATTATAAAAAATCTTTCGAGGAAGCTCAGAAAAAAGCCGAGAGTTTGAACCAGAATTTAAATAAAATCTACGAGAAATACTTTGAAACCTTAAGAAAAGATATAAATAATCTCTCCACTTCTGAGTCCATTGAGTTGCCACCTGTTCCCCCAGAAACGGTTCAATCGCTGGAATCCGCGAAAACCTGTCTTGAACAAATTCAACAAATGCGGGATATCTTCATCACGGTCAACTTGCTTGATAACGCAACCCAACAGGCCAAGGCCATGCGTGATGAGATTGAAGAAATATTCTCCCAGGATATTACTCAAAGAGTAACAATTGCCGAGGAAACAGTCCGCTCAAGTAAAACCGGTTCAAATACATTGGGCTCTCTTATTGGTGACGGGTTGCCTGGGTTTCAAACTCCCAGTTTGGATTTAACCGGGTTTGGGGATTCGGTGGGTAATTTTGCCAGCGGCATCAATCGGGTGCCGCGGGACATGATTGCCATGATCCATAAAAATGAAGCGGTTTTGCCCAGTGATCAAGCTGAAGAATTTCGCCGGAGCAACTCAAGCGGGATGACCATTCAAAACCTCAACTTCAGTTTTAATGTTCCCAATGGTCTTAAACTCGACCGGGAAGAGTTTCGCAATCTGGCTTTCATTCTGCGTGATGAACTCAAGCGCCTTGACCGCAGGGTCAACTAGTTTCCGGTAAACCAGTTTTTTGATTGTCACCTGCCTGTTTTCGTTACCCATAGAAAATTTGGAGAATGTTTTATGAGTTTTGGTTTTTATTATCCGACCAAATCCGCGCCTGCGGTGCAATGGGTGCCTGTAACTCAGCCGGAGTACCCGGCAGGGGAGGTTTTGGATTATCCCGAACAAATTAGTTCCACCACTGCGGGGGGCACGCTTTATGTTCAGGAAAAGGGAATCCAACGCCAGACGTTTCAGTATAATTTTGCCCGTATCAGCCAGTTTGATCGGGACAACGCCCAAAACTTTTTTGACACAGTTAAAAAGTCATTTAGCGCGTTTGAATTTGAGGATCGGAACGCAAATTTGCACACGGTACGGTGGATGAACTCCTTCAATTTTCAACTGGTCCTTTTCGGCAAATATTCGGGAAGTATTGATCTTAGAAAAGAACCAGCATGACCACTCGGTGTTGGGCCTGCTCGCAATGGCTTTAATCGGAGTGAGCAATATAACGAAATTTACCTGCGGGGGTTCTCCGCCAATAGAAAAGGGAGATGAGCATGATTGACTGGAGCCAGTGCCGGACTGAGGATTTCAAACTTGTGGTTGATGGGGAAGAAATTCAGCAAGTGGGGCAGACACAATTGTTCCCGGTCCGGGTTTTTTACAAGGGGGAGACCTTTGCATTCCAGAAATCCGTTCCTCTTCGGGCTGAATTTTATGCGCAATTGAGAGAAAGGGAGGACTGGAAAGAACAGTTGATGGAAATTTTGAAAAACCGGGTGAGGGAGGAGATTGTTGAACGAATTCGCTCAAGCCAGATAGGTATTGATGACAAACTGGAGTTGATGGCTACCAGCAAGTTCCCGAATAGATGAAAAGGCAACCTCCTGCCCCCCCATTTTCATAGAGGGCTTTGCACAACCCCGAGATTCTTCGCTTACGCTCAGAATGACATGCAGAAACCATCGTATTGTCATCCTGATAAGCCTTGGCGAAGAAGGATCTCGCTTTTTCTCAATCCAGAACCACTTTACGCAAAGGGCTCATTTTCATAGGGGCGGTTTACTCCTTTATTAACATTTATTTTTCTAACCCGTTATGCGAACCGATTTTACATCCGGATTTAATATTTCCCGGAACAGCAAGGCCAATGTGCCGGTCAATCTTTTGAAAATTGATTGGCCTGCGATGAATGGTTTGTCGGCATTAACTTTGAGGCTGACTGACCGGGAGGGAATCAGCATCAATTCCTTTTATTGGTACCCGCTGGTGAATAATATTGGAAACCTTGACCGGTTGGTATCTCCTGATCAAACGGATAACAATTCACATCCTAATCTTACTGTGAGTTTTGTGAATTCTCCGGTGGATTTGTTCAGCCCGGTTGCCCGGTTTTCCAATTTGTTTCGTCATCGACCCCCTGAATCGGCTGTGGTGGCTCTTTACCAGTGGTTTTTGGATGATGGGCTGACCGATGCGGATCTTGGTCTTATTTTTATGGGGCGCATTGGAGATCCTATCCAATTTGATGAAGAAATTTGTACTTTCGACCTGGTGGATATTTCCCAGGGTTATGGCTCAATAGTGGTTGGTAACACGCTCACTCTTGCTGATTATCCTTCTGCTCCTGAAGAATCGGTTGGAAAAACCAAACCTGTTGTTATTGGTAATGTCGATGAAGTTCCCGGAATTTTAGTGCGTAAATCACAACAGACACAATTAACTTCCGTTGCTATTCCCGGCGGGACCTTGCTCAATGTTTCTTCCACCTTGAATTTTCCGGTGTCTGGAACAGTTATCGTCAATGATGATGAAGTCAGTTATAACAGTTTGAACTCCACTCAATTTCTAGGTTGTTCCGGGATCAATGAATTTCATTATAGTGGCGATGCGGTTCTTGAGAAAGTAACGGACCATCGTTATTTGTTTAGTGATCCTGATTACCCCGTTAAAGAAATTTCAGGCGTTAAAGTCGGAGGCCATCTGGCCGATCCGGGAGAATTTTCCATTGATGTCGCAAAAGGGGAGGTTGTATTTTCCTCCAAACCTAAAAATTCCGACTCCATTGATACTAAATTCTTGCAGGCGCAGAACGATGGGGTAGGGGCGGGGAATACTGCTATTAATCCCACCAATGCCAACATTCCCAACAGTCCTACCACCTATGCCAAAATCAACCAGAGTGCCAGCGTTCTATCGTTGCGGCAAAATAATCCCCTGGCTAACATTGGAACCATTGGAAAAGTCCTGTTACGGGTCGAGCATTTTGTTGAAGAGAAACTTCCCAACGACAGTCTTACGGCCCATGTTACTGGAGTGGGCCAGGTTGGCACATTATCCGCCCCGGCTGTGGATGACCTGGTTATTTCCAGCGGAACAACCGATATCACCCATACACATTTGGATACATTCGGGTTCCCTATCAGCGATCCGCAACATTCCCACACCGAGAACCAACCCGTTAAAGTGACGCAAAACGCCCTTGGCGGAATTTCCGAATTAGAGTTTAACTTAAGTGCTGGGCAGGAACACATCATCACCTTTCCTGATCCTGGGCCTGGGACCTGGAGTACTGCTGAATACAGCGTTGGGTTCGAGTTTACGGGGACCATTAGTGGCCCGAGTACCGTGGATGTCTTTGCCAGGAATTTTGGGGGAAGCCCCGACAACAGTTATTTGATTTGGAGGCGGCAAGGAACGACAGAGACCTATTCCATCGCCGGGAACATCAACACGGATACGAACCAGATTCGCCTGACCCACAACGCGACCGTCATCAGCATTAAAGTAAAGTCAGCCTTGCGTATTGTGACCATGACCCCGAACCCGCAGACAGAGGTGAAACCCACCAGCGTTTCGACCTCCAAGACCGGCTCCCTCACCCAGCACGCATCAAGTCCGGCGATTAATTCTACTGCCGAAAAAGCCACCCGCAGTGTCGTCGATTTTTTTGACATCACCAACCATGTAAACGGAGACTGGAACTGGTTTACCGGCCGAGAATCTCAAGTTCAATATAATGGCTCCAGTGATGGCCGAACCGCTTTTATCGTCCATCTTGCTTATGAAATTGAGTATGCCCGGCGACGAATCCAGTTTACCGATGAGGTGAGCGCCGATATTCTGGGCGTGAAGGATGATTCCAGTGGAACCGTTACCGGGACAGGCCATTCACTTATTGAAAGACCGGATCACGTCTACAAATGGTCCATTCTCAACGCCTTAAATTTAGATGGCTCGGTTTTAGACTCTGCGTCCCTGACGCAAGCCGGGGATCTTTTTGCTGGTCATTTACTTGCCGGAGTGATCGTGGATAAGATTTCAGCTCGTGAACTCTGGAACCAGTGGGGCAGGGAAAGCCGATCCTTTTTCTATTGGGATTTGGGACTTGCCAAAATTTTGTTTCGTCGGTTTAATCTTGTGGATACCAGCACGATTTCGGATAAAGTGATTTCAGACAATATGGTTTTGTTGGACTCGGGAAGTCGGGTTCGCTTTAAATGCACGCGCAACCCGATTGAGCATGTCGTAAATAAGATTGATCTGAAATATAGGAAAAACTGGTCCGGGGAGGGCTATAAATCGGTGGAAAGCGGCGAGGATACCGAATCCATTAATCAGTTTGGCCAATTAGAAAAACCCTCTGATTTTGAATTTAACTGGATTCGAACCAAGGCTCTTGCGGTAGATCTTGTCTCCTTTTATTTGCAGGAACGCGGACTTCCCCTGGACGTTTATGAGATTGAATTACTGCTTGATAATATGGAAATCGAGCGTGGCGATATTCTTGAGGTAAATCCTCCTACGCATGAATTGGAAAACGTCAAGGCGATGGTTTTGGGGTCAGGCAGGTCTATGGGGTCCGGAATCGCAAGGCGTATGGATACAGTTTCCATTATTGCCCGGCAAATGCGCGGGTTTGTTGGCAATGCGGGTTTTGGAATACAGGCCTTCGGAAATTCTGGTTTTGGCGGATCGGAAAGGAATTAAAAGAAATTTATTTTATGGGGAAAATAATTTTATGGCTAATACTTTTACAACCAACCTCAACCTTGCTATTCCCTCCATTGGGGACTTGAACTGGGAAATTGAATATTCCGGTTTGGCTACAGCGGTGGATGATCTTGGAAATTTGTTTTGTTTTACTGTTACCGCTTCCGACCCTGCTGTAAATGGGGTGGTGTTTTATGATGGGTTTGTTCCACAAGAAAACATTACGATAAAGGCTATAGGACTTTTCGCGCAAACTCCCCCTGCGGGCCAGGATATGCAAGTAGATGTTTTAAAAAATGGAATTAGCCAAGTTAACCCTGGAATCCTGGCGGATGGAAGCCAGTTCGAAAAAACGGTTTTGGCTTCGCCAATCGGTTTTCTGGTGTCCGATCGTCTAGGGTTAAAATTCACTCAAGTTGGATCGGTTGTGGCGGGAGACAAAATCGTAGTGACTCTTTATTACCAGAAAGAAGCAATACCCAGCCCGTAAAAAGTTAACTGGAAAAGTTTGCGATAATTTCCCGAATCTGCGAAACAACGGTTTTTATATCCAATGGTTTGGTGATGATTCCGTTCATTCCAGATTTTAAATATATTTGATGGTCGCTTTGCTCATTGTTTGCAGTCATTGCTATGATGGGGGTTGGTGGCCGGGAGGGCTGGGAAGCTTCAAATTCACGGATTTTTTTTGTGGATTCCAAACCATCCATAACCGGCATATGGATATCCATCAGGATCACATCAAATGAGTTTTCCTTGAAAGTTTCATAAGCCTGAAGGCCATTTTCGACCGAAGTTATGTTATGGCCTCTTCTTATTAATAATTTGGTGGCCAGGGCGAGGTTAACCGCCGTGTCATCGGCGAGCAGGATTTTAAGCGGAGGCCCGAGATCCATTTTCTTGTCGGTTTTATTTAAATTACTGTTCTCCTGTTCACTCATGGCCTCTATTATGCCCATCAAGGCAGATTTGTACAATTAAAATTCTTAATTTTGGAAGGAGTTATAGCTCCTTCCAGGCTCCAATAACGCGGCCGACTATTGGGTCGGGGTGTTCGTTAAGGTTGATGATTTGTACCTGAGAATTTGGGTTGATAGGCCTGAGAATTAATAGGTTTTGTTGGAATTCTATATATTTTGCCGTTAAACCCTCGTCATAGAAAATTGCAAAAATGCGTTTTTTAATTACATTTTTATCATCACGGTCAATAACCACAATGTCGCCCGAATGCAACATCGGCTCCATGGAATCTCCGTCTACCCGACTTGCTACCAGATTTTTCTTTTTTCCTGCCGCCCGGATATGCAGGAGTACGTAATCTTCAATATTGTTTTCCTGGATAATGGGCTGACCAGCGGCAATTGATGAGTCTGTTAAAGGAATAGAGATATAGTCTTCCCCCTTGATGGCCGGAGTTCCCGCAATGCTTGTGGGCTGGTAAATTTTTAATTCCGGGACTTGAACCGTCTGCGTGTCTCCCTCCTTTAACAGCTCATTCGGAGGGATATTCATTGTTTTAGCCAGATCGTTGAGGAGATCAGGGGAAATGGGCCAGTTTCCATTTTCATAGTTTTGCAAAACCTGCGGGAAAATGGAAATGCGCCTGCTCATTTCTTCAAGAGACCAGCCATTCTTTTTTCTTACCCGTTTAAGTTTTTTACCTATTTTCTGGTTGAGGGAAGAGGAAGAAGTAATGCCCGTAATCAGCCATCCCAGATCCAGTCTAAAATGCCTGGCAATCTTATCAAGGGTTATGGAATCAGGGGGCCCATTGTTACGCTTGTGGCTCTTCTTGAATTTTTCATAGTCCAAACCAACATTTCGACAAAATTCGGCAAGATTGTTGCTCCCCGGTAAAGATCCTATTCTTTCCCAAACTTGTGTTTTTGGCATGACAAAGTGAAAAAACGCTTGACAGAAGAGGACAAATGTCCCATATTTAAATCCGAAAAGGGAATAAAGTCCTTATTCCGAAATCGCCGGTTTTTTGTTGTTTGCTTTTTCGGGAAGTAAATCCCCTTTAATTACGGTACTGCTTGTTTTTAATTCTAACACCCTATTAATTATACCATTTTGATGCGGTATTTCTGGAAGCAGGAAAATGGATAGAAAATTCAACTTATCAAAAAACAATAATATGTTGATGATTTTAGATTACTTTTTTTGCCCGCAAACTGATTGCAACGAAAAACAACAGGTTTTTTTCTGACCCGGATTCAACAGACAAAATAAAAAAGATCAGCTTATTAACCTGAAAATTATAGCAATATTTGCCCGAATAATATAGTTGGAAGACGGAAAATATCCGAAAAAAGAAATAAACAATTTGCGCTAAGGCGGGGAGAATTCAGGTTTTAAAACCTGGTGTCTCGAAATTGGCCCTGTGTTGTATTTAACATGTAAATAAAAGGCATCATTTCCTGACAGATAAATCCAGAAACAAATTTCGGCACCGAGTCGCTAATATTGAGAGGGGAATCCTGTGGAAAAGATACGGATAACACGTTCCTGTCATCAGAAATCTGAAAAAAAAAGGCTTAAATTTTGTTTTCCTGTTTCGTATGCCTTGGAAACCGGGGAAATCCTGCAAAGGGGTTGCGGTCGAAACGGGTTGCACGAAACGGATGTAGGCTGGCATTGCCTTTATTGTGGGAATTATTTATATCGGCCAGAGCCCTCTCTTGAGGCCCTGTGGTTTCATTTCAGAGTGGGGCGGGAATATTGGAGGGCTATGTTTTCCCAGGATAAAATTTTTATCAATGGTATTCCGGTAACGGGTTTGCCCGATGGTTTGCCGAAAAATCTTGCTCCTGACTTGCTTGAGCCCAACCCTCCTCCCTGGTTTTCTTATTTTATTTTTTATGATGGACCCCAATTTGCTAAATATCTGGAGAACCGCAAACATGTGTGAAACAAATAACAGGATTATTGATTCCGACCTGGCTTTTGGATCGGAGGAGGATTATCACCTGAGATTTTTCCCTCCCGATGAATTGGAAATAATCCGCAGTGCTCAGCATTTGGGTGTTGAATATCAGGATTATTGTCCCCAACCAGAATTTTCTTATCTAAAAGAGGGGCCCTTGAATCTTGAGGATATGGGGTTGACGGACAGGCAGTTGATGGCGGTCTCATTGGTGTTTTATGGAGGAATCAAGAAAAAGCTTGCCGCGCGGATCATGAAAATTAGCAGTCAGGCCCTGTCCGATCACATCAAGGCAGGGCTCAAAAAAATGGGCGATGCTTTAAAATGAAAAATTAGCAGTGGAAGCTTGACAACTCATGGACATTTTGGCGATTTCAATAGTATAGGTGAGGTTTGGGCATTCTTCCCATCGGTATTGATTCTGTTTCGGAATTATTCTATAATGCTCTATCCAATTCTGTCTTCAGTTTTTATATGAGTGTTCGTAGAGGTTTGTTTTCCCGTTTTTTTGTGGAAATGTCTCTTGATGACGCACGCTACTATGGGGCTATGGGAATTAGATTTTTTACCATAATATGTTTGTAATCTTAATCCGATAAGGTGTAAATGACTGATAAAACAAAACCCAAGCCAGAAGTCCATTTTATATACCGGAAAAGCCCAAGCTTTAGGAACTACCATGTCGATGGGATTTATGGTGGCATAACGGGGAGAGGGTTTCTACAATTGGATTTCTTTGTTGAGAAACATCCTCTACCGGATGAAGAGACTTATTCTATAGATCAAAAGGGTTTGTCCCTTGAAAATAAAAAAAGCTCGACATCAGTAATCAGAGAAGTTGAGGGGGGCCTGGTAATGGACTATAATATGATGAAGTCCTTGAAAGCTTGGTTAGATGATAAAATCAACACTTTCGAGAATAATTTTATAGCCCCGAAGCAACCGACACAAAAACATTGAGGTAGTTATGCTTTATGCAACCCCTACAGATGTTAATGTTGACGATGTGCGACATTACTTGATTTCTGACAAAGGCAGGGCGGAAGTTGCGACTGCTCCAATTCCTGAAATGGGCAATACGCCTTCTGTAAGTTTCCTTCGTGAAATTGAGGATTTGGGAGAAGGAATAAAAGTTGATAACCCTATAATGTTAACTATAGAGTTTTCTCAAGACGGCTTTTTTGGGTATTACAAGCCCTTAAGTCTCTATGCCTCTAGCGGCACAATTCCTGAAATAGAGCAAGAACTCAAGGATGAAATCCTTGATCTTTGGGATTGGCTTCGAGAAACTGAAGATTCCCAACTTGGTCAAGAGCCATTGGAATGGAAAAGACATCTCGCAAAAATTCTTCCTTCTTAAATGTCCCCAAAAGTTCGTAAGCACCTCCAATCTGAAATTCAAGAAGCGGTCTTTAAGAAAGTTTCCAAAAAAAAAGTAAGCAAACGATCTAAGCACCCAAAAGTCAGTGTTGAATTAGAAGGCAAGCAGGTTTTTACTGTAAAAATCCCCAACATGCATAATAATACCTTGCCCAACAGGGAGTACGAGAGAATTGCCAAGGATCTACGCTTGGATATGGAGGAATTTGACCAGTTAATTAGTTGTAAAATCAGTGGCACAAAGTATATGGAATTACTTTCGCAAAGAATCAGCCTGGAAAAAAATTAAACAGCATCTAGGTTGGTCCCGCTTGACGCCGCTATTGCCCAACGGTATATTTTTCTTCAATTTCTAGCATGACCTTCTTTAATTGGCAGAAGATTTTTGAGCCCAGAGGTTCTCTCTGGATTTTTGTTTGCTCTCATTTATTGGTATCTGCGGAAATGAATGCAACCTGTTAGATATCGGTTTTAAAAATGAGCCATATTTTAAAATGGAAAAGGGTTTAGGGGAAATCCATGGATGGAGGTTCTGTGGATTGTAAAAATTGTTTCTTTTCAAATTTTCGCAAAATTGAATCCAAATTTTTCCTGACAAAAAGAATGGCTATTAAATCTTCGTAAATCTTTATCCAATTGTTGTTTCCAATCAGGTAATCCCTGGTCGCGTCTTTTTTACGCAGTACTATGAAATCTGTTGGATAAAAATTTAAAACCTCCGGGTTGGAATAAACTTCCTGATTCCAGTTGATAACGCTTTCTGGATAGGCAGTGCGGAATCTGCCGTCTATGGATACCCTGGAGCCAGGTAAATGCCAGATAAAATATTCTCCCCAGTCGAAGGGAACCAGAATATTGCCCTCAAATTTGTTCTCCTTCATAAATCGGGCCAGATAAGAAGGATAAACCGTTGGCTCCACCAGGACTTTGAACTGATTCTGGTTATATTTTGAAAAACCATCCAGGAACTGCAATATTATAAATATGGACAGAATTAATTTTGCAGGGAAATCGAAAAAATTGGTTTTAAATATAATAAAATTTCCATCCTTCCACCTTTGAATCCAACTTGACAATAATTCAGGCAGGAAAAAGGCAAGGGCGATGACTGTTAAAACAGAATGCCTTTGGTGTTTGAACCCAAAATAAATACAAGCGATGGTGACCATTATTTTCCAAAATGGTTTTTTGCCTGGAAGGAAAAGAACAATAATGAAAAGGATGGTAAGGAATTTTAAATAAAAAAATTGGGTTCCTGGCAAAGGAACCGGGTTCCATTCCGTAATATTCCTGGGCACGGAAAGGGAATGATAAAAGAAATCCCACAGACCCATGCCATGAGGATTTATCAGGACCGCCAGACAGGAAAACAGGAAGGATGCCAGCAGGGGTTTCCAGGATTGGGTGCCCGTAATGATGGATCGTGAGCCCTCGATCAGCGTAACCACGGTGTAAACGGCAAGGCCAGCCACCACACCCCCATGGCAATTCACCCAGACCAGCATTAAAAAAGGGATCCAATATAAATGGGTTAATTTACCCCGCAGTCCCTTATTCAATAAATACAGGAAAATTGTAAAAAACAGTATGGTCCATAGGTGCGGTCTCACCATGAAGCCTGGGGCAAGGGCCGGGATGGTCAGCGCCATTGAACCCATTAAAGCCCAAGGGTTGGCACCGGTTTTTAGGTTATAGGCGCAAATAAGATGGACGGTGACTAATCCCAACAATAATTTGAAGATGAGAAGTCCCGTTGAGCCGCCCAGGGAAAAAATTAAATAAAATATTATTTCAGCCAGCCATTCATGGTTAATCCATGGATGATCTGGAGCGGTGTATGAATAATAATTCGTGGGAGTGAATGAGGCTTGCGTCCAAATCTCTTTGCCAAATTTTATATGGCCCCATA
>Ga0210050_1004415_pt1 | contig 11760 bp, 17 predicted proteins | sample CryGey132114_all_FD_185463 | JGI IMG/M metagenome (GOLD analysis project Ga0210050, IMG submission 185463) | Groundwater microbial communities from aquifer - Crystal Geyser CG22_combo_CG10-13_8/21/14_all (SPAdes) (version 2) | ecosystem: Environmental > Aquatic > Deep subsurface > Groundwater ...
GCACATTAACAATTCAGCACCAAATTTAAGTAGGGGAAGTCATGAACAAGTATCAAGACCTAACAGTGTCAATCAAAGAGATCGGCAAACCGCTCAAAAAGATCATGTGGGTGGCGCTAGCTTGCAATCTAATAGTGTCGGGGCTAACCGCGTGGCTAGTGCGCCCAACCATTCCAAGTCTAAAACCCTTAACGTCGTTAGACGTATGCCATCAGGGCATGAGGGGTATCTTTTTAGGCAGCGCCGATGAAGAACTTGTGAGTAAAGAAGTTATGGAAGCAGCAAAAGCGATGAAGTTTCAAATTGAAGACATCACTTTGGTGAAAATGATTGGGGCGCTTAATTGTGAGGTGGTGGTGAAAGATCATAAAGGCCATCGCGGCTATCACGTCAGCTTAGAGCGCTCAAGTAAGTTTGAATATGAGTACCGCATCGCGGACGTTAAAGGACAAAAATTGATCTCTAAATATCAGTGGAGTGACAGGTGATTTACTACATTTTTAAAACACAGGTTTTTACCATTTTTTTGTCGCTGTCACATTTAACAGCGCTCAATCTATCGAGTGTTGTGACTGATTACGTGGGAGGACAAGAAGGCGATTATAAAATCTATGAACTCAATAAAGGGCGTAGTCTTGTTTTTGAAACCAAAAAAAAGGATTTTGATCGCAATATGATTGTGTTTATGCGCGATTCAAAGCTGCATTTTAATGTGCGCTACGATGAAGCTTTTGCCAATAAAGATATTGTGATCAAAGAGGCCAAGACTTGCACCTACTTCACATTATTAAAAGAAACCAGTGACTATCAACTCTTTGATTGTCCCAGATCACTTTATTTTATTAATAAACGCCAAACTCCTGTGCGTGTTAACGATTTAACCGTCAAAGATAAAGCTTTCATTTCAAAAGGCCCTCCCGTTTATCTTGAAAAGGCCATGATCTATTTTCAAGGGCGTGCCCTGTGAAGTGGATAATTTTACTACTTTTGCCAATACAGGTATCAGCGGGATTTAGTGAACTAGATTCTAATGATCTTTATCAATATCAAAAACCACAAATCGATAAAGTTGATAAGGTGCACATCAAGCAAGCGGCCCCGAAGCGCCATGAAAATAAAATGGATACGCTGGCCAAGAAAATTTTAGAAGAAGACCGCAAACTCTCTGAACTTTTAGAGCGCAGTGAAAAACGTCTAATTGTTAGAACTAAAGAAGATAAGATTACGGCATTAACGCGAGTTAAAGGCATCATGCTTAACTCGGTGTTGGCAACTACCTCTGTACCTGTGTCTGTGCTTATTAGGCTTGATAACAGTGCTGATCATTTGGCCGGAGCTGAACTGCATTGCCAAAGTGTGAGCGCTGGCAGGCGCATTATTGGGGCATGTGATCTGATGGTGCTAGATGAAGTGGAATATCCCATTAAGGCGAAGCTATGGGACTTAGATGGTGCGGAAGGGATTATTGTCGATCATGTCTATACCGGCGAAGAAAAGCGCTTTTTAAGTAACTCAATGGCAGCGTTTATGTCGGGGGCACTGGACGCGGCCAAGGATCGCATCATCACACCATTTGGAGAAGTTACGCGCACCAGTGGCAAGAATAAGGTTTTAAGCGGACTAACCGGAGTGGCGGATAACGCGCGCGCCGAAGTCGCTAAAAACGGACAAGACAGTCAAATCGTTTCATATGCTCAGGCCGGAAAGCCGGTTGTGATCTTTTTTAACAAATCACTCATATTAACTAAGGGGGAGAAGTGAAATCCTTACTCATATTGCTATTACTTTGTAGTGGCTGCTCAACGCTTAAAAAAACGATTGTATATAGCTCGCTTGCGGGTGGAATGGCGGGAGCGGCAGCAGGGGCAGCACTCAGTCCAGATAAAGAAAGCCGTGCGGGTAATGCGGCCATCTTTGGTGTGGTCGGAGCTGGTATTACGGCATTTGTTAGCTATCTATTACACGAAGATGATCCGCGTAATTACAAACTCGATCATATGTTGATGGAGCCAAAAAAGGTTGAGCCAATTGACCCGAATGAAATTGAACTAGGACTAGGGCCTTTAAAAATTGATGCCAGCTTGGATAAAAAAGAAGCTTATCAAGTACCCGTTAAGGAATTACCAGAACAATTAAAGGGCAAGGTTAATAAGCAGTACTTGATTAAATATCAATCCAAAGAGCGCTACGTAAAAAAGGGGGCTAAGACCTTTTATATTCCGGCCTTTGATATTTACGAGCATGCCTACGGCGATCAGCTTGGTGATGCCATTGAGAATAGCAATGAGTAGTAAAAAAGAAAGCAAAGGACAGGAGGGCCTAGGTGATTTCATGGAGCCCATCATTGAGTTGATTGGTTTCATTGCCATATTTGTGCTGTTTAAAGTTATTGGTGAGGGGATTCCGTGGTTAGTGAAGCGTTACTTTGTTTATCGCGATAAGAAGCACGAGCTTAAAAAGATTGAGAGAAACGATCTTAAAAATAACAAACAGACTACTGACTACAATACCATCGGTTATTCAATTACCCATAAAAGAGCATTGCCTTTTGCAGAATTAGATCGCGCTAAACATACGTTGGTGGTCGGGGCGAGTGGTTTTGGCAAGACAGCTCTTTTTGATGTGCTAATGAGTGGCGATGCTAAAGCTGATAAGCCGATCATCTTTATTGATCCTAAAGGCAATAATGAAACGCTAGAGCAGTTTGTCAGTATTTGTCGCCTACTAGGGCGCGAGTATCAGATCTTTTCAGAATACTATACGGGGGTTGGACGAGTATCGCTTAATCCGGCCAAGGATGGCAGTGCCACCCAGATTGCTGATCGTATTCACTATGCCTTTAATTGGTCCGATGAACACTACGAAACTATGTGCTATCGCGGCCTAAAACGGGCCGTGACATTGTTAATTGAAGATGAAGCAAGCGGTGAAATAACCTTCTCTTTAATTCTCGAAAAGTTGCTAGACATTTCCAATCCACGCAACAAGAAACGCCTATTTGATCGCAAAAATATTGAAGGCATTATCGCGCGTTTAGAAAATATCGTTGAATCGGACTTTGGGTCTCATTTAGGTGCAGACGGCGTTTCATTCAAGGAAGTGTGGGATAGTAAAAAGTGTCTCTATGTTGGTTTACCTGTACTTGGCTATCCCCATGTGGCGCGAGAGTTAGGGAAAATGATCCTAGGTGACCTCGCTTATGCCGTGTACGAAACTTATAAAACGCAGACGATCTTTTCTAAAAAACACTTAACCCCAATTGGCATTTTTATTGATGAACTCTCTGCCGTGATTACGGATGAGTTTATTGAACTGCTCAATAAGTGTCGTGGCGTGAAGATGGAGCTTACGATTGCTTTCCAATCCATTAGCGATATTACCAAGCTTAGCCCTGAATTAGCTGATCAACTTTTAGAAAATACTAGCAATTGGTTCATATTAAAGCAGCGTGTGGAAGGTGGTGCAGAAGTATTCTCGGCATCAATTGGCACCATGACGGGCAAGAAAAAAACGGTGAGGGTTGAAGGAAATCAAGAACAAGAACTTGGCAGTCAACGCGCGGTTGAAGAACTAATTGTTCACAACAACATCATTAAAAATCTCAAGACAGGGCAGTCTATCTTGCTGCGCCATGATCCAACTCAAGTAGACTTGATCAATTTACGCTTTGTTGATCCTGAAGATGTGGCCAGTGAAGTCGAATTTTGTGAAGACCTGGACTTTATTGCGCCACTACCGAAGTTATCTGTAGCTCGGCCAATGCCAACTCAAGTGATACCAATATCAACTAAAACAGAAGCAGCGAAACCCAAGGAGAATATCTTATGACATTGTTTGAACCAAGTCATTTTGACTTGGAGTTACTTAATGAGATCGGGCGCTGGAAAGTCATACCACTAAAGGGACTCTATGAACGCGCTTCGCAGGGCATGACGTATTCACCTTTTTGTCGTCGTATAAAGCGCATCGAAAAACTTGGGTTAGTGCGCTCTATTATGGGAAGTCGCGGGCTAAAGTATTTGGTACTGACTCAAGAAGGCTCAACGCTGGCACATTTTAAAAGTCCTTACTTAGAAAGTGATACTGAACTGACGCACGACTTAATTGTTAGTCGTTTACTGTGTGATCTGCTGGAATTTTCCAATTTCCATACTGGCCATATCGTGCATATGGGAGAGGGATTAAACCCTGAGCCAGATGCACTGATTCACGCAACAAAAAGTGGCACACCTTATCGACTCGCGCTTGAGATTGAATTGCATCAAAAAAGTAATAAGCGTGTGCGCGAGAAATTTGCGCGCTATGTGACAACTTCGGACTGTGATCATGTGCTGTATGTGATGAATAAGCCCGATGTTTTTCATAGCTATCAAGCAATCACAATCGAAATGGACAAAAAAGTATCGCAAAAAATCGTTTTAATGTTGGAACCAAATCTCGGTGCACGCCAAGTCGAATATCAAAAAGCACGGTGTTGGTTTAAGGCAAAGGAGATGAGCTTCAATGAAATTTTTGCTTAGAGCGGTCACACGACGGTCAAAGGATGGTCATAGGATGTCACTCACAAAATTTCCCTGCCACAAAACCCCTTTGATTATCGTTAGTTGGCGTGTCAGCAACCTGACCATCCCCCCTCCACCATGTTTTGGGGAGATGGTCAGGTTGCAGGAACTTAACTAACTGGTGAGGGGTTTTGTGGCAGGGAGTGGAATAAAAACAAACAGTGGAAGGAGGAATTTATGGAAATAGAAAAGAAAGTAAAGGGGAAGGGAGAGAGTAAGGAGGTAGTGCGGAGTACGGTAATTAAACAAAGGGTGGTGGATGATTTACAGACGATTGATCCAAATAAGGAACTCATGGGAACTAAAAGAGGAAGAAAGACTAATGAAAAAAAGAAGCTTGCGGACTTGGAAAAGCGCAAGTCATTTACGGTTTTCTTTAAAAACAATGAAGAAAAACGACAAAAGCTATTATCGCTTTTGCGGCAGGCGAACGATCAAAATTTTGGCGATCCGATCGAATTTGAAGATTTAGTCTACTATTTTTTAGAAACCGTCACGGCAAAAGATCTTGAGAAGATTCGCGATAATTCACTTGATATCAAGGCAAAAGTTTTGCGTGAGTTCGTAAAACAAAATGAGAAGAAAGGCGAGAATATCGACTTTTGGGAATACGTTGCGGGCAGCTTAAAGATTTCTTAACTTATAAGGAGGGAGTAATTATGCAGAAACAACATCGAATTACAGTCTTTGGGCGTGTAGGGAAAAAACCAGAACTGCGTTATACAACTAGCAGGAAGGCAGTTTGCAATTTTACCGTAGCGGAGAGAATTGAAGGCTCTAACGAACCCAAATGGCATGAAGTCGTAGCGTGGGAGAGGACGGGTGAGCTGTGCTCTGTGAACCTTAGGAAAGGTGATCCGATTGCCATTATGGGGCGAATTAGGCCCAGAGAGTTTCGTGGTAAAGATGGAGAACTGCGGCAAACTGACGAACTTCATGTCGATTTTTTGGGTATTTCAATTGTTTAAAAAAGGAGAGCTATGAAGGCCTTGTCAGCTAGTTACATTTATGAATCAATTGATTATAATAAATCATCATCAAAAAATGATGATGTGATCTTTGACAATTTAATATGGTTGACGACAAAAGAAGCTGCTGTTTATTTGCGCAGAAGCGTAAATGCTATTCATACGTTAGTGTCACGTCGAAAGCTTCGTGCCAGAAAATTTAGCAATCGCCTTTATTTCAAAAGGGATGAGCTAGATCATTTGATTGAAACCTCTGAATTTAGAGGAGGTTAGTCTATGGCTATTACGAAGTATTATGAAGATGGGCAAGATTTTTGGCGCGTTTATGTTCACATGAGAAGTCGAGTGAATAAGAGTAAGCGTTTCCAGAAAACAATTTTCCGTTTGAAATCAGAAACAGAAGCGAGACGAGAAGAAAAGAAACTAATCCGCCAACTTTCAATGGAAGCACAAAAGTTTGATGGCCTTGGTCTAAGTTGGGATGATGTTGTTCACTTATGGTGGAAAGAAGTACAAGCCGGTTACTTTGGAAAAATAACTGAGAGATCGGCCGAGGGTTACTTTAGTATTATCAATAAATGGACAACTCCGTGGAAAGCTCGCCCAGCGAGTGAGCTTAGTAGAGCAGATGGAAGAACCTTAATGCTTCGACTTGAAAAAGCTGGACTGTCTCGTGCTTACCAAAAAAAGGTCAAAAATATTATTAATAAAGTTTTTGATTGGGGCATCGAGTTCGGCTATATCATCGGTACAAGTACTTCACCTTTAAGAGGGATTTTAGTCGATAAAGGTGAAGAAAAGGCGCCGGATATTTTAAGTCTTGAGGAAATTAAAAAGTTCTTAAGTGTTGCTCAAGCGGTTACTCATCACTGGTATCCCATTTGGTCTTTTGCCATTTTAACTGGAATGCGAAGTGGGGAACTTCATGCTTTGACATGGGATCAGATCGATTTAGAGAAGAATCTGATTATGGTTGATCGGTCTTATGATTCAAACATGAAAGTTACAGGGCCAACAAAAGGGCGATATTGGAGAACTATTCCAATCAACTCAAGTTTGCGTCGGCTCATATTGGACTTGAAATCTGGACCAGATCAGACTCACAGTTCTCATGTGTTGCCTCGTAGTAAAGATTGGGACAATGGAGATCAGGCCGTGGCCATTAGAAACTTTTTGAAGTCCATCAATATGAAGCCTATTAAGTTCCATGCTTTACGGGCCTGCTTTGCAACACAAATGCTTGCTAATGGAGTTCCGGCACCAGTTGTTATGAAAATTGGCGGCTGGAAGAAGTCGGCGACAATGGATATCTACTTACGGCTTGCTGGAGTTGATACCAAAGGAGCAACGGACTGCTTGCAGTTTGTTCCAGATCAAATCAGTTTTGGGGATAATGTAGTGAACATTTTATCGAAAAGGAGCGAGCTATGAATGATAGTTCAGTGCTTAATCGTATTGAGGGAATGATCTACATTGTTCGTGGGCATAGAGTGATGCTTGATAGCGATCTTGCAGAGCTTTATGGGGTTCAGACAAAGGTGCTTAACCAATCAGTTAAAAGAAATATTGAGCGCTTTCCTATGGACTTTATGATCCAACTTACTGAAGTTGAAAGAGATAACCTTAGCGAACAATCTGTATCTTTTAAGCAGGCAATTGGTGCTAGAAAATTTCTTCCTTACGCCTTTACTGAAAATGGTGTCGCCATGCTTTCATCAGTCTTGGGAAGCAAGCAGGCTATCCAAATGAATATTTCGATCATGCGTATCTTTACTAAGCTTAGAAGCTTTCTGTTACTTGAAAAAGAGCTTCGAGACAAAATGGATCAACTTGAAAGAGATACTTCAAAATTGTTCAAAGTAGTTTTTGAACGGCTTGATGTTTACGAGGAAATGCTTACTCCGCGGCTGGTTCCGAACCGTAAAAGGATTGGGTTAAAAGATGATGAATGAGGTCGATATTTAAAGGTCACAATTTGTGACCTTTAAATATAACCACTTGAAATTATATGAGTCATTCGTTGCCTTATAGATGCTGTTAGGTGTAAGAAAATGTAAAGTATTTTTGCTGAGTATTCATTGACCATTTAAGTTTGGGACGAGAAAATTACTTAATCTCTAACGGAGGGTAATAAATTGACCCAGGTTTTGAGTGTGGAAGTAGTCTGAAAGTTCATCTGTAATATGAATTTTCTCTATCAGCTTCCTTGGCCAAACACAGAACTGTAATGACCAAGGACCAACTCTAAGCGAAGGCAAGGAGCGTTTTTGATTATCATTATAGCCAGCGAATTACAGTCGCTGGTCAGATAATGTGGCGAGTAAGGATAGAGGCATTAGTTTGAGTGACCCATAGCTTGTAGCTTGGATAATCATAAGAACCTATGGCAGAAACAAATGCTTGCGGCTTTTTTCTTTTCTAAAACCCTCGAACTTCGAGGGTTTTTTCGTTGCTCAAGATGTCGTTCAATCAGAGCCATTTTTATGCTAAGTTTTGCTAAGTGATTTAACAAATTGCTTTAATAATAGATACTTATGAGTGATTCTAAAGAATCCTCCACTTTATAAAAGCCTCTGAAAGCGCAAGTGATCAGAGGTTTTTTTATTTAATATCAGCATAGAAATCTCAGTATAATTAAGCTGCGTGTACAATCGACTAAAAGAGATTGATCAAAAAACTTAGGTGATAACTAATGCTTAGATTTACTATTCTTTTCTTTTTCTCAATGAGTGTATTCGCTAGCGATGACTTCAATATGTATTTCTTTAAATTCTATATTTCGGATTTAACAAATATTGAGGATGCTAAATCAGCTCAAGCTAAGCTTTGTGGGATGATTGATAAAAACTGTGAATTAAAAGTTACCGAAACTATTAATGAATACTCCGTTCTTCCTCTTTATTCAGAGCCAGATGAAAAAAGTAAAGTTATCGGAGCATTTGTTAATGCCCGATCAAGGGAAAAATATTGTGCTGAAATGTTAAAGGGCGATAAGTATCTTTACGGTAAAGATCATCACGATACAGAGCATTGTTTTGAAAGTGCTTTCGCTTCATTTATTGTAAACAAAAATGGGGTCAAGAAGAACTTAACTCACTATGTGAGTATGGCATCCAATATAATTGATCCAAAAAAATTTGATCAAACCTTACTTGTCCGTCGAGATAATCTCGGTTCATCAATGAAGGCATTTTTTAGGTACTTGCGAGTTATGGATGTAAAAAACAAAAAAATAATATCTTTTTATGAGCCAAGAGAAGATAATTGGTATGCATTTGCAAACCCGGATGAAAGCGGCACTATGCTTTGGTTTAAATTCAAGTCAGACTTAAGAAGTCCTAAGTACGCTTATTTATTCAAAGCTATTGAAACTGGTGGACAAGATTTAAAATTGACTAAGTCATTCTTTCTTAAATATGTGTCAGACGAAATGAAGAGTTTTTATAAAAAACATACAAATAAAACTGAACGTGATTTTATGTTTGTTGGATATAATTTTTGCTCAATAAAGAAAAAGACTTCTGAGTTAATATCTATTCAAGATAAAGAGAACTTTAACAATAGGTTAAGTAAGGACTATATGGATCCTTGCCAAGATAAGTCTAATTATGTTCTGGAGTTACCAACCTCTTCATTCTATTTGAATGGTTTTTTAACTAACTCATCAAGCCTTATTGAGCTTGAGGACAATGAATGGGTGGAAGATCAAAAATTTCGAAAAGAAAAAGGTTGGTTTCATAAAAAGCAGATTATTAAAGAAAAAAAATAGACAAAGATTATGCGATTGAGAAATAGCTTTTAAATAAATTTCAACAGACTTGCGGAACATTTCTGAAGAAGTTCCAACACACTTGGCCGGGTGATGTGCGTTGCTTGGAAATGATTAGCTTTAAGAGATAGAAATTCGCTTCTTAAATGACTTCAAAGGTTTGTTTTTCACTATCTTCCTTGATTAGACTTACTCTTGGATTGAATTAATTAATTAGATTGCCTATATACCTGAAAATACGTGTAATTAACCTGTTTAATAGATATTATGTCTTAAATTATAGTTCATATGACCGATAACATGGTACAATGAGTGCTATGATTGATAAGATATTTGGAACAGAAAAAGCAGGGTTTATATTACTGTATCTTTACCACTACGGAGAGATGCACCCACGCGCTATCGCTAGAGGTATAGAAGCATCTGTATCAGCGGTACAAAATCAATTGAAGAAGTTTGAAGACGCAGGCGTCATCGTTTCAAAAACAGTTGGGCGTAGTCGTGTCTATTTTTTTAATAAAAAAAATCCATTAACAAAGCCTTTAATGGAAATGGTTGGCATCGTTCATTCATCAATGAGTCTTGATGATAAAGAGAGATTGTTCAAACAAAGAGCAAGGCCAAGACGTGCTGGTAAACCAGTTATTGGTCGTGTTCAATGAAGATCGACTTCAGGAAATGCAATGAAACAGAATTATGGGAGTTTGTTGCAAGTCATTTGAAACGCAAAGGCATAGATACAATTCTAGTAGGTGGTGCTGTTGTATCAGTCTACACGAATGGTGCTTATAAATCGGGTGATTTAGATTTTGTTAAAGGTAGTATTTTTACTCAAGGCCTTGAGAAAGCTATGAATGAGATAGGCTTTATTAAACACGGTCGAAATTATATTCATCCTGAATGTAAATCCTTGTTCGTTGAGTTTCCTGGAAGCGTTCCTTTGGGAATTGGAGAAGATTATTCAATCATCCCTGACGAGAGAATTGTGGATTCTCAAGTGATAAAAATCTTGAGCCCAACAGATTGTGTAAAAGATCGACTGGCTTCATTTATCTATTTCAAAGACAGAGAAGGCTTGGATCAAGCTGTACTTGTGGCTAGTCAGCATCCTATAGACTTTGGTGAAATAAAAAGATGGTGTGATAACGAAAATGAAAGTTGGGCGTTTGAAGAATTTAAAAAGAATTTATAATTAGATAACAAATAGCATCCGGCCAAGTGTGCTGGAACCTATATAGAGTCTGTGAAAGTGATGAGGCATTTTCTCGAACTCTTAGAAGCTGTGGAAGATATGAGAATGTAGTTGGAATTAAGTGTGAGCCTGTAACTAAGCAGGTGAATTATAATTATGAGGGCTGCCACCGTTGGCACTATGATGCCAATTGGACGACATGTGGGCGTGAAGTTTATGATTGCAATGACCCTTTTGGGCCATCATCTTACTATGGATGTGATAATGATCCTGCTCGAACGACATCAGTTACAAGAACTCTAAATGCCCTGTATCATGACTTTGCGGCAGAGGTTGATAAAACCTATTCAAAGACATGTACTTGGGATTTTAATTAATTATTTAATATTACTTTGGATGGAATATGACTTTTGAGAACATTGAGCAAAATAGTAAAGCTACACAAAATATATATCCTAAGAATTGGAAAAATTTTGCGAAAGTGATAATATTATTTCTTCTTGGAGCAGCTACTGGTTCGATCTCCAATGATTTTTATCGTGACTATAAAATAGATCATAAACCTCAACATAAATTGAGTCGTCGCTTTGAAGCGGATTCAAACATAGGGGTAGCACATTTTTTTGTTAGCTTGATTCACAGCTATCTATCTTATGTGGACACTTGTGAGCGATTTCCTGAACACTTTTCTGATATGTTTCGAAAAATCGATGGTTGTGGACTTGACTATGATGAAGTAAAGATTAATGGTATGCCATTCTGGATTGATCCATGGGGACGTCCATATCAAATTCGCTTTGATAGAAATAAAAGAAAATTAATGGTTCGAAGTCGAGGCCGATATTTATGGACTTCTTGGGATGATATTGAAAATGAAACTACTCTTGGAAATGTAGGACAACTTTTTAACGATGAAATTAAAAAATGTGAAAAACTCCCTGATGGTGATCTGGCCTGTATATTTAATCGCGGGTGGTATTAAGCTATTTTGGTAGAAAGGTTCCAACACACTTAGCTGGAAGCACCGCTTACGTATACAAAGTAGTTCCAACACACTTGGCCGGAAGCATTGTTTAAAGAAAGATATTTTGAAAACGTATTTACTTATTAAAAAAGCGATGGCTACTTCATCGAAGAAAGCTGCCTAGTCAAATTTAAACTCCATTACTATTAGTAAAATTTAATAGGCTATTTTTTAGAGACTTAGTAAAACTCTGGAATTAAGTTATAATAATAGCTATTTGGAAATTATATCTCAGCATAACAAAT
>Ga0210050_1004419_pt1 | contig 11754 bp, 11 predicted proteins | sample CryGey132114_all_FD_185463 | JGI IMG/M metagenome (GOLD analysis project Ga0210050, IMG submission 185463) | Groundwater microbial communities from aquifer - Crystal Geyser CG22_combo_CG10-13_8/21/14_all (SPAdes) (version 2) | ecosystem: Environmental > Aquatic > Deep subsurface > Groundwater ...
GGTCGCGCGATGCTGCAGCTGACGAAATAATCGTCGGTCAAGCGACAACTTCAAGTGGGGGAGCGAAAACTGCGACTTCGCTCTGGCAAAGAATTCTTCATGGGGCTTATTGGGCGATCGGAATCGGCGTGGCAGTTGTTGTTTTGATTATTGTTTTGGTGATTGTTCTAATTGCTCGGGCCTCACGGAAGAAAAAGGCAGCAGCACCGGCGGCGGAAGTAAAAACTGCACCGGCGGCGCCTGAAGCGAAAACCGAGGAGAAAAAAGAGTAGAAGTCAAACAATTAAAAAAGAAACCGACTTAGTCGGTTTCTTTTGTTGACGAGAAATAAAAAATCAGATATTATAAGTCAGAGGGAATTATTAATTTAGAAATCAATTCCGGCGAGGAATTATATGAAAGGCAAGGTATCCAGTGAATATAGCACTAATAGGTATTGCCGCCTTTGTATTGGGTGGCGGGGTTGGATTTTTAATCCTGCGATTCTTATCCGGTAGGCAGATTGACAGTGCAAGATCTAAAGCGGATAAGATTGTTTCTGACGCCAAATCCGAAAGCAAAGAAATTTTGATTGCCGCTAAAGATGAGGCCCTAAAGGCGAAAGAGGAAATCAAGAGGGAGTTAGGCCCTAAAGAAAAGGAGATTGCTGAGCTTGAACGGTCTTTGCGAGGACGCGAGATGAGTCTTGATCGGAAATTTGATCAGCTAGAAACCGAACGAAAAAATCTCCTGGGCAAAGAAAGTGAAGTTGAAAATCTGAAACAAACCCTAAGAGGTCTTCGGGCCAAGCAGGAACAAAGTTTAGAGCGTATTGCCAAGATGAACAAAGAAGAAGCCAAAGAAGTTCTTCTCTCTTTGGTTGAAAAAGAAGGCAAGGAAGAATTAGTAAAAAAAATTAAGGAGATAAATACTTATGTTAAGGAAGAAGCAGACAGCAAAGCTCGTGAAGTAATCGCAGCTGCAATACAAAGATTAGCCCCGGAATTTGCGGCAGAGACTGCTATCTCCTCGGTTTCGATCCCCTCTGACGAAATGAAAGGTAGGATTATCGGTCGCGAGGGACGCAACATCCAGACATTTGAAAAAGTTACCGGGGTAGATCTGATTATTGATGATACGCCAGAGGTTGTTGTTCTCTCATCTTTTGATCCACTTCGCAGGCAGTTGGCAAAGGTTGCTCTTGAGAAGTTAGTCGTTGATGGTCGGATTAATCCAACAAGAATTGAGGAAGTTTACGACAAGGCCAAAAAAGAAGTAGCTGAAGATGTTAAAAGATCCGGCGAGGAGGCAGCTTATGAAGTTGGAGTTGCCGGACTTGGACCGGAAATTATCAAAGTCTTGGGTCGGCTTAAATACCGAACTTCTTATGGGCAGAATCAGCTGAAACACTCGGTTGAAGTTGCTCTGATTGCTGGGCTTTTGGCCGAAGAACTCGGCGCCCAAGTTAGTATTGCCAAAACTGCTGGTCTTTTGCACGATTTAGGTAAAGCAGTTGATCAGGATGTCCCAGGGAATCACGCGATTATTTCTGCTGACATTGCCAGAAAATATAAAGTTGATCCAAAAATTATACACGCAATCGAAGCTCACCATGAAGATGTTGAGATTAAAACCGTCGAAGCAGCAATTGTCCAAGCGGCTGATGCGATTTCTTCTGCTCGTCCTGGCGCCAGACGTGAATCATTAGAAACTTACATCAAGCGTCTAAAGGATCTAGAAAATATTGCCAATGTATTTCCCGGAGTCGAAAAATCATTCGCTATCCAAGCTGGCCGCGAGGTTCGAGTGATCGTTATACCAGAAGAAATTGATGATCTGTCAGCCGAGAAACTCTCCAAAGAGATTGCGAAAAAAATTGAAGCTGAAATGCAATATCCAGGTCAAATCAAAGTTAATGTTATCCGAGAAATTCGAGCTATTGAATACGCGAAATAAAATAAATTCTAAGCACTAAATCCTAAATTCTAAACAAATCCAAATGACCAAATTTCCAAATATTTTAAACATTGAAACATTTGAATTTCGAAAATTGTTTAGGATTTAGATATTAGAAATTAGAGTTTGAAATTTTTATGAAGCGAAGCACAATAAAAATTTTATTCATCGGGGACATTGTCGGCCGTCCTGGCAGAAATGCAATAAAAGACTTTTTGCCAGAACTAATTGCAAGAGCGGGCATTGATTTTGTGATTGCTAATGGCGAAAATCTGGCTGCTGGCAACGGCATGACCTATGAGACCTACAAAGAAATGATTGAGGTCGGCATTGATTATTTTACTTCAGGTAACCATATTTGGAAAAATAAAGATATTATTCCCCACCTCGATGACTCAGCTTTGAAAGTTTTACGGCCACTGAATTATCCAAAAGGAGTGCCAGGCCGGGGAAGCGCAATTCTTGAGAAGGGCAAAAAGAAATTTCTCCTAGCCAATCTTTTAGGCCGAGTTTTTATTGAAGAAGACCTAGATGATCCATTTCGCCTGGCCCAGGATTTTGCAGCCAAAAATGATCTACCGATTCTTATTGACTTTCACGCCGAGGCCACCAGTGAAAAAATCGCTTTCGGGAGATTCCTGGATGGTAAAGTCGCTGCGATTGTCGGAACGCATACTCATGTCCAAACCTCGGATGAAACAATTTTCCCCCGTGGCACTGGCTTTATAACTGATGTCGGGATGACTGGTCCAATTGACTCTGTCCTTGGCGTGGAGAAAGAGATCATTATTGAGAAGTTCTTGACACAACTGCCGGTATCACATAAAGTAGCAAGTGGAGAGGTAAAATTTTGTGGGGTAATTATTGAGATAGACCCAGAGAAGAAAATTACTACTCGCATTGAACGAATTAATAAGAATTTAAATCTAGCAGAATAAGGAGGAGGTGAAAGGAGAGTATGAATAAAAGCGTGCTGATTGAATCAGTAGCGAAAAAGACTGGACTCTCGCGCAGAGAGGCGACGGTGGGCATCGATACTGCTCTTAGCCTAATCTCTAAAGAGCTCAAAAGGGGCGGGAAAGTCACCTTAACCGGATTTGGTACCTTTGATGTTGGAAAGCGCAGGGCTCGTGCCGGAGTTAATCCTCGCACTGGAGCCAAAATCAAAATTGCGGCAACTAAAATGCCGCGTTTTCGCCCAAGTCGTTCTCTGAAAAAGGATGTAAGGAAATAACGCACACGGATTTTCCACACGGATTAGCACAGACAGCATCCGAAAATTTAGAAAAAATAAAAATCATAACTCAAAAGTCAAAACTAAAATAAAAGTTCTATATAACATAAAAGTCCGTCACAGGCGGATTTTTATGTTGAAAAATATTTATGATTAGTCCTGGAAATAGTTTGCCGTTCAAGAAAATTAAAATCCCTGAGCGAAATAATATCACCACAGGGATTGGTGCTAGGGGCCGGTGCATTTTGTGGCCGATGATTTACTTGAGGAACCAGATGGCAACGGCCGCTAAGCCAATGCCGATGATCCTCTGTGGTGTAACGTCTTCCTTAAAGAGGAGGAATGCGCCAATCGAGGTGAAAATGGGAACCATGACGAAAACCAATGGAACTATTCGGGAGATGTCCCACAGCCCTTGGCCTGACCCGGCGATCAGGCGATAGAAAGCTAGAAGCCCGATACCATTGACAACGCCGGCGATCAGGCCGATGGCGATGCCTCTTGGGTCGGTTAGCGCGAAGTTATGGAGGAAGATGATCGGTAGCACGACCAGAAACGAACCGCCAGCCACCAATGTTGCCATCATCCATGGATTGACGGCAGAGTACCGCCCGATCAGGGGTGCGGCGGCCCAGAAAACCGCCGATACAAGACACAACAAGGTTGCGCTGTCCACAATAACTTTCCTTTCTGTCGGACAGAAGTTTCCCGTTACAGAGAATAATATAACCATTTAAAAATCAAAAAGCAACAAAAACAGCATCTCTGCTGCAACAATTTGTTTCCTTTCCTCACTTCGGCATCCACACTTCCGAAGTGCGGAAGGGGAAGTGAGGAATAATTGTGATGTGTTGGTGCCGACGGGAGGAATCGAACCCCCAACCTCTTCCTTAGGATGGAATCGCTCTATCCATTGAGCTATCAGGGCAAACGATGGGCAGGTCTATCTAGGCCAAAGGCTGATCCGCCTCTGGCGGAAAAACTAAAATAAAAGTTCTATATAACAAAAATCCCCCGGTTTACATTAAGCGAAACGAAATGGGGATTTTTGTTTTGAAATAAAGGTGCGCCGAGATAGCTATCTCGGCGCATGACATATCAAGGAAGGCGGGTCAAGCTCACTAGAAGACAAACTCGAGCTTCTTCTCTTTACTGCTTTCCACGATCACGGCTTGCTCCTGCAAACCACCGAACTGGGGTTGGACCTTGATGCGGTAATTCCCGGGCTTCAGATCAAAGGTGTGCGGAGTGACCTCGCCTGTAAGCCTGCCTTCAATGTAGATCTTGGCTCCCGGAGGATTTGATGTCACGGTCAGCTTACCTGGTTGGTCCCCTGGCTTCTGGAGCTTCACCCACATGAGTCTTGCTCGCCCCGAGTCCATCGACGAATCGCGCGACTCGCCGATACTGTACGTGCAGCGAATTGACGGTATGAGATTATCTGACAGTTCCAGTACGTGAACCTTGACGTCGCGACCACGACTATCGGGCCAGATGAGCTTGGAGCCGTCGGGAGACCAGGAAGGCCAGACAGCCCTACCGCTGTGATCGTTGTACCTCCAGTGTCCCCATTTCGAGCCATCCCTCGAGATTATGTACAGATCCCCAGCTATGATTACCGCAACACAACTGCCATCAGGCCTCCAACGTATCGGGGGAGACAACTTACAGCGGCCATTCTGATCCACGGTCTCTATACTCTTCGTGATAACCCGGACGTTCGCCATGCTTGGGTAGTCAGCCACGCAGAGGGGGCAGGTACCCTGTAAATTGGACATAGTAGTGCAATAATAATTGCAGGAGGATACTATGTCAGAACCAATTAAAAAAGAGATCAAAGAAGAAATTCTTTTCCGAATTAAAAATGAAGGTTTGTCGGTGCCGGATGCGGCAAAGCATTATGGTATCAATAATAGAACCATCTATGGCTGGTTAGCTAAAGCCGGCATTAATAACCCAAGTAGTCAAAAGCTTCGTGAACTGGCTAATGAAAATAATCGCCTCTATACAATCATCGGTCGTCTAACGTGCGAACTGGGTCGCCTAAAAAGGGGGCGGTCATGCAAGTAGCCAGAAACAATGAGCTCTTTCCGAAAAAAGTCACTAAAACTGAATTAGCGACTGTTTTGGGTGTTAGTCGAAGTTCTCTTTACTACCAGCCCAAAAGACCAGCGCTTGATCTTGAGATGAAATCTCAGATCGAGTCTGTTTTAGTTGATTATCCAAGCTATGGTCATAAACGAGTCGCGCTTGAACTTAAACTTAACAAAAAGAGAATCCGCAGAGTAATGAAAAAGTTTGGCCTCAAACCTTTTCGTCGAAGACCAAGAAAACCATACAAAAAAGACGACTTTTCAAAGCCGCCAACCAAATACCAAAACTTAATTAAAAACTTCTGCCCAATTAGACCAAACATTGTCTGGGTAAGTGATTTTACCTTCATCGAATTTCAAGGTAGATTCATTTACCTAGCCACGGTTATGGATCTGTTTACCAGAGAGATTATCGGATGGAATATATCAAGGTTCCACAACAAAGAACTGGTCATCGGCGCGCTTCTTAATGCTTTAGCCCAAGCTAAAAGTCCGCCGGTATATACCCACTCAGATCAGGGCAGCGAATATGAGGCCAGCGACTATACAACTCTTTGTGAAACAAACGGAATTCAAGTCTCGATGAGCAAAAAAGCCTGCCCGGGAGAAAACGCTTTTCAGGAATCCTTTTACTCAACTTTTAAACTTGATCTTGGCAGTACTGATCAATTTGAATCTCTTGGAGAACTAGTTGAAGCACTTCATCTGCAAATCCACAAGTACGACAACAAAAGGATTCACACCAGCCTCAAGATGTCACCAAAACAATTCCGAGAACAATATATGAGAAATATTAACATTGATAAAAGCAAAACAGTCTGCACAACTTTGTCCAAAGAAATGGGTACTTGACATCGTGATAACCCGGACGTTCGCCATGCTTGGGTAGTCAGCCACGCAGAGGTCTTTGCCCCATCTGTAGACGATTGTGTCTCCTTGTGGCGACACTGAGGGCCAGAAGTACTGCAGAGTGCCAAACTCCCTCGGCAGGGCCCAATTGGTCCCGCTCCTCCCTCGGCACTCCGAAGACAATACGTTTAGAACATCTTGCTTAAGGTCGTAACTGGCTATCACGCTTCCGTAATGTCCACCGAACTGGAAGATTAGGAGTTCTAGGACGATGACGTTGGGGTTTGAGGTCCAGTCAACCCAACGGGCGCCCACTCTATACCCGTCGCGCTCGATCTCGCCGTAGCTCAGTTCTGAGTTGGCCCCAAAGAGCTTCTCGGGGAGTGAGATGTTTTTCACCACAATTCCTTGAGCAGTAAGGATGTCTACGGTCTTGGCTGGCATGATGTCGGTGTTGTAGGCTACATTGGCTATATAGATAGCGTCGGGTGAAACCGCTATAGATCCCTCGGACCAAGCGCGCTCAAACAGTAGATCCCATTGGACATTGGTCGGGGATGCGAAGCTGCTCGGTGATGTTCCCTTGTAGACCTGTCTGCCATCCAGGGTTAACAGACATTCCTCCATGTCTTGCGGTTGAATGCTGATGGTGGGAAGAGATGGGGCGGGTGACCCAGCAGGACGGAACTTTTGAACACGGCATCCCATATCCGCCACATAGACGTTACCCATCGGGTCAACAGCCACATCAATAGGAGTCTTGAATTGATGTGGCTGTTGACCCGATGGTCCGAACTTGGTGACAAACCGTCCTTCGCTCGTGAACTTCTGTACCCGGCCATTACCTGTGTCAGCCACGTAGATATTGCCTACCGCATCGATCCCTATCCCTGTGGGTGACAGGAACTCTCCGTCTTCAGTACCACGACTCCCTATACTGGCGACGAAAGCTCCATCGGAGGTGAACTTTTGGACACGATGGTTGCCCGCATCGCAGACGTAAACATTTCCGAGAGTGTCCACAGCTAGATCATTGAGGTCTCTGTTGAAATCGCCACTGAATTGTCCGTTCTGGTTCCCGGGTTTGCCCCATTGTTTCAGGATGTTCCCCCTGCTGTTCAGTTTGATGACTTCACACTGCCGGTGAACATAGATATCCCCACTCCGGTCCACAGCAATGCCTCCGTATAAACCAGACCACTGCGCTAGTAACTTCCCAGCGCTGCTCAGTTTCTGGACGCGGTTTTCCCATGGGTCGCCTACATAGATATTGCCATCCTTGTCCACGGCCAAACCATCAATCTGCCCGAACAGCATGGGAGCTTCCTTCTCTCCCCCGATGACCTGCAGCAACTTCCCTTCGGCGGTGAATTTGCAGATGCGATGGCCTTCATCCTCAGCGGTGTAAATCAGACCAGCGGCATCCGTGGTTATGCAGATCAGATCCGTGAACTGTCCTGGTCCGAAACCCGCTGTCCCCCACTTTGAGGTGAACTGATAGTTTTGGGCCACTAGTGGGTCTCCTTCAGAGGCACTAACAACATGGGACGATGTCGTCACCAGGATGATGGTGACGATCACCACCAGCAACTCAATGAGTGTGAAACTGCGTTTCATCGTACATTCCTCCTTAGGGAATGTTTGATTGCCGATCATTACACGATCGGTTACGGCTCCGAGGTGCTACCTGTGTTGTATCAAATCGTCAGAAAATGTCAAGAATTTTCTGCTAACTTTTTGTCAGGCAAAGATATTTAAAAAACAGCATTTCTGCTGATAACTTTCGAAACCATACTTATTTTCTGCTAATTTTTTACCTTCATTGCAAGAATCCCCTAATTTATATTGGTTGAAATGAAAACGAGGATTTTTTGCCTGGAGAAAGTCACATATATTTCACGATCGTGAAATATATGTGACTAAAAAATTGTAGATTAAAAATGGTTGTTGTTAGTTACAGGTGGAAAAATTAGCTATTAGGTGTACGATCGTACACCTAATAGCTAAAAATTGAAATCAAAAATTATTTTTGTTTGAGAAATTTTTCGATTAATTTGATATCCTCAAAGTCCTTTTTCCGCCCCATCTTTTTCTTCCAGCGAATTAAATCATCAAGTCGGACGAATTTATGACCAAAGATAATGTCGGCGTTAGCTAAAGTTTGGTCAAAATTTTCAATCAAAGTGTCTTTTGCCGGAATAAGATCAATTTCGCCAATTACAATATGGGAAAATTTTGGCTTTTGCCTTTCCGGATATTTTTTAGCCAATTTATTATAAATCTCGTCGTCGATCGCAACATCAAGATCATCAATTTCCCTTAGCCCCCTTGCAGCCAGTGGACCAGAGCCGTATATCAGATATTTGCCCCTTGGTATTCTTAGTTTTTCGAGTTTTTCTAGTAGTTGTTTGATATCCAAATTACTCATAGTGTTTATAATGGTACCCTCGACAGGAGTCGGACCTGTATTTAGGGCTTAGGAGTCCCTTGTTCTATCCGTTGAACTACGAGGGCATTTCACTCTGGATTTTAGCACAATTTTGGGATATAATAAAGCTAGCTGAAGCGGGGATTAGCGCAGCCCGGTAGCGCGCATCGTTCGGGACGATGAGGTCGGCAGTTCAAATCTGCCATCCCCGACCATGTAATATATACTAATGGCCAAGCATAAGGAGAAAAAATTTTACGGCGAAGCTATCCTTCTTCTAGCGGGCGTGGTCCTAGGTATTTTAGTGATTGTGCAAGTAAATATTATTCCGTCTCGTGTGGTCAATCCAATCGCTCCATATGTTTCGCTCAAAGAAACTCGAGAATCTCTTTATGCTGATCAAGGTAGCCTAAAAAATGAGATTAGCTCTTTGCAGGAAAAAATCAGTCAAATTCAAAAAGAAAATAAAAACCTGCGAATCTCAAAGGCTGATTATGATGCACTAAACTCCCAGAAAGCCCTTGCTGGTATGGTGGCGGTTTCTGGGCCAGGTATCATTCTAACCCTTAACGATTCTAAAGGGCCAGTTAGCGAAGATTCTATAGTTCATGCTGCCGACCTTCGCGATATCATTAACCTGCTATGGGGATCCGGAGCAGAAGCAATTTCTGTCAATGATGAACGTGTTGTGGCCTCAACTGCTGTTGATTGTATCGTTAATACGATAATGATAAACGACACAAGAATTTCGACGCCGATTGTGATAAAAGCTGTTGGCGATAGAGAGCAGATGGCAACAAGGCTGAATGATAAAGGCATTCTGATTGATATCCACAAGCAAGTTTCTGAAACAGGCTTGGTTTTCGATATTCAGACTCATGACCAGATCAATGTCGGAGCCTTTAAAGGCACACTGACTTCTGACATAACAGTGGGGAGCGACTAATGTTTAAGCGTCTTGATTACATTATTATTGGAATTACCTGTTTTCTCTTGGGAATATTTCTAGTTAGTCAATATTTGGCGGGAAAACAAATAAAAAAGATTATCCAGCCGGAAAACACAGAAGTACTGGCTTTGGAAGTCGCAAAGCTGACAAAAAATAATGCTGACCTGCGGCATCAAATTACAACGCTCACTTCTGATCTTGATAAATATCAAAACTCAAAAGAAGTCGCTCAGAAGGTCAAAAATGAACTTTCAACCCTTCAGTTGGTTAATGGGGAAGTGTCAACTTCTGGGCAAGGAGTGGTTATGAGAATTGATAAGCCACTTAGTCAGACACAGATTGTTGATCTTGTAAATGCGCTGCGAAATATTGGTACATATTTAATCTCAATTAACAATCAAAGAATCACTGCCAATTTTTTCATCCCGAATAACTATTTTTCCTCCCCCTATGAGATTAAAGCCCTTGGCAATAAAACTGTTTTAGAGTCAGCTCTGACGCGAAAAGGTGGAATTATTGAGCAAATTGCCGGCGATGATAAAAGTAAATTCGAAATAACCACCACTGATAATTTGATTATCCCCCAAGGTGAGCTGATTGAATTTAGATTTGCTAAAATAGAACTGTAACCACCTAGAAGAATGCGGTTTAACGCAACACGGCAAATAAGGCGGTCAATAAACAAGGAGTATATATGGACAACAGAATGAAAATTGAGATTTCGACTTGGACAATTCTTAAGATTTTTATTATCGCTGCGTTGCTTTTTTTGCTTTACTATGTCAAGGATGTAGTAGCCCTGTTTTTTATTGTCTTGATTCTTGCAGTAACATTTTCACCGATTGTCAAAACTTGGTCAAAATATCTTGGCCGGACACTTTCAATTATCGTCTTATTTCTAATAATCATTGTCAGCATCGGAGCTGTATTTTATTTAATTATTCCACCCCTGGTAGCCCAAACAGCCCAATTGGCTAATAATATTCCGGCATATATCAGCAGAATGAATTTTGACAGTCTGCGGCCATATATTCCGACTATCAGAAATTCGCTGGAGAATTTGTCGTCAAATTTGGCGACAATTGGTACCAATATCTTTTCCTTTACCGCTGGCATAATTTACGGAATCTTTGCAATACTGATGATCTTTGTTTTGACTTTTTATATGTTGGCCGATGAAGTCAATATTAAAAAGTATATATTGTCATTATTTGCTCCGGAACATCGAGAAGCCGGCCTTGCCGTGATTCATAAAATTGCCGCAATTATCGGTTCCTGGTTTCGTGGTCAGATGCTTTTGTGTATTACGATTTTTGTTATTGATTTTATCGGGCTTTCGATTTTAGGCGTGCCGTACGCTTTAATTTTGGCATTAATTTCCGGAATTTTGGAAATTATTCCGACTGTTGGGCCGATAATTTCCGGCGCCACTGCCGCCCTAGTCGCTCTAACTGTTTCTCCTTGGAAAGCACTCTTTGTGATAATTTGGTATCTGGCAGTTCAATTTTTGGAAAATGTATTTTTGGTGCCAAAAATTATGCAGAAAGCCGTTGGCATTTCGCCAGTGATAATTCTGTTAGCGCTATTTGTCGGTGCAAAATTGATGGGTATAGTCGGAGCGATTTTATCGGTTCCGCTTGCTGCTTCACTTTCAGTCGTTGTTTTTGAGTGGCCAACGATTTCCAAAATGTTCTCGAAAGAATAACCACACTGATCTTTTATGCTGATCGAACGCTGATGAAAAAAGTAAAGCAGAGAAAATCAAAGAATCTTATAAATCGAAAAGCAAGGTTCGAATATACTTTTGTTGAGAGTTTGGAAGCGGGGATTGTTCTAACTGGCGAAGAAATCAAGGCAGTTCGGGCAAATAAAGTCAATTTGACCGGATCTCATGTTAAAATTATCGCTGGTGAGACCTGGTGGGTTGGTGGGATTATTGACGTTCCAGTTGGAGATCGCCAGCGAACGCGAAAACTACTTTTGCACAAAAATGAAATCGCTAAAATTTCCGGTCAAACAATCGAAAAAGGCCTAACGATAATTCCGACAAAAATCTACTTGAAAAAGGGGAGAGCTAAGTTGCAAATTGCCCTCTCTCGCGGCAAAAAATTGCATGACAAGCGGGAAGTGATGAAACAGCGGGATCTAGATCGAGAAGCGAGAAGAAAAATAAAGTACTAGGTTGACTTTCATACTTGCCAGCCTGCCTTGAGCTAACTTGTCCTGAGTGGAATTGAAGGAGTCGAATAGGTATGGCAGTGGAAAG
>Ga0210050_1004429_pt1 | contig 11744 bp, 7 predicted proteins | sample CryGey132114_all_FD_185463 | JGI IMG/M metagenome (GOLD analysis project Ga0210050, IMG submission 185463) | Groundwater microbial communities from aquifer - Crystal Geyser CG22_combo_CG10-13_8/21/14_all (SPAdes) (version 2) | ecosystem: Environmental > Aquatic > Deep subsurface > Groundwater ...
CTCAAAATATTGAAAGAGCAAAATATTATATTACCCGACTAAAGAAAAGTTTAACAGAAGTTAAAACGAGTAAAATAAATGACTTAAATCTTAATCGTTGGAAAGAATATGATGATATTCTGACAGACAGTTTATGGATTTTAGATAAAAGAGATACATCTGGTGCTCATAATGCTGGTTATTGGGGTAATTTTATACCACAAATCCCTAACCAATTTTTAAGGAGATATACTAAACAAGGTGAATGGGTTTTAGATGCTTTTTTGGGAAGTGGAACAACGCTTATTGAGTGTAAAAGATTGGGTAGAAATGGAATTGGTGTAGAGCTATTGCCAGAAGTGGTAGAGATAGCAAATAAAAACATATCTTCCGAAGAAAATAAATTTAATGTTAAAACCGAAGTTATCACCGCAGATAGCACAGAATTGAATTTTAAACAGGAATTAGAAAAAAGAAATATCAAATCTGTTCAATTCCTGATAATGCACCCGCCCTATTGGGATATTATAAAATTTAGTAATAACAAAAAAGATTTATCAAATGCTAAAAATGTTGAAGAATTTTTGAATTTATTTAGCAAAGTTGTAGATAACACTTACGATATTTTAGATAAGGGGAGATATTTTGCTGTTGTAATTGGAGATAAGTATTCGCAGGGCGAGTGGATTCCTTTAGCATTTTATACTATGAATGAAGTTTTAAAGAAAGGATATATTTTAAAATCTACAATTGTAAAGAATTTTGAGGAAACTAAAGGAAAAATGAATCAAAAGGAATTATGGAGATATCGGGCTTTAGTCGGTGGATTTTACATTTTCAAACATGAATATATATTTTTATTTAAGAAGGTGAAAAAATGACAACAACACATGTTTTTATCGTAGATACAAACACATTCAAGTATCATTTAGAGTATCTTTTTGCTGGAACAGGTGCTAAAGATAATTCTATTGATTTTAATAACAATCCAAACACATCCTTAAATCATACAACCGAGAATAATTTAGTCGGGATGATTGCTGACTCTCAAAGAATCAGAAAGGGTGATTTTATTATTTTTTACTTACAACAAAATTACTCTAAAAAAGTTTGGGAAGGTAAATTCTATGGAATTTTTAAAGCTAAAGAAGATTTATCTTTTTTGGACAATAACGACCCCAACCAATTCTTAAAACAGGAACTAATAAAATCATTAACATTTAGAACCTTACTTGAACCTTTCGAGATTTATGCAAAAGGTGTAACTGAATGGGAAGCATTAGACGAAATAAAGCATATTCAATCGCCTAATCAAATGCTTTGGAGTCTAATTTACAGAAAACTAAAAGGTAATCGTGGCAATACCATGATTACTATATATGAAAGCGAAAGACTCTTTAAATTGTTGAGAGATAAAAATAATCGTCAAACACTCACAGGACAAAAATTAACTTTTGATGTTCAGACCCAAGAAATAAAACAGGACAGCACTATACACAATTACACAGGAAGAATAGAAAAAATAAACATTCTTCCAAGATTGATTAAAAAATACAGAGACAATAAAGCATTTGAAACACATTTACAGGCATATGTTGTCCAAAATGTTGGTAGAGGAGCTAACAAAAGTTTGGATAAAAGTTTGCTTAATGGTTTAAGTTTTGAATGGTTGGGGAACGAGGTTTCTTGTGGCGTAGGAATGCAAAGGATTGATGTAATGCTCTCTTTAATTAAAGGTAATATAAAAATTGTTTTACCTATTGAACTAAAATCTATTGAAGCAAGCACAGATAATATTATCCAAATACAAAGGTATGTTGATTGGTTAGACCAATATTATATCCCCAATAGAATAAGCGACATACAACCTGTTTTAGTTTCTAAAAAAATAACTAACAAAACATCAGAAAATTACAGAAGAATTATAGAAAGTTTTAAACAATTTAATAAAAATAATAGTCGGTGTATGCCTATAAAATATATTGAATACGAATTAGAAGAAAATAACCTTAAGTTTCAAGAAATAAGTTACTAAAGCCCCCGCCCTTATGGAGAAATGAGATGACAGAAAATAAGAAAAAACTACGGCAACAACGGAATTTACGGCAGGTTTTCGAACTCTGCGGAAGCCTCTGGCTTCCTTGCCACGTTGCACTCTCGCCTATCGGCTCGGGGCACATAACAGCGGATAAACGGTTCGGCTCTTGCAGAGCCTCACCCAAATTTTTCCTTCGGGAAAACTTCGTTTATCCGCAACCGTTATGTGCAATTCGAAAACCTGCCTTTCACGGAAAGGAGACCGTAAATTCATGACGTTGTTGCCTTCGTTTAACTTCATAGGAGGAAAAGAGAGAATGAAATTGCTACGCAACTTTCATCTAACGAAAGTTAAACAAAATTTTTTCTTACTCGGTAGGGGGTGCTCCGAAACGGAGATGAATAACCAAAGCAATATTTATAAAGAAGAGCTATTATTTACTTAAAGAGGTATCAATATGAATCATTGGACAAAATTAAGCATAGAATTTGCTAATCAGAGAAACTACTTGGATGAGCTTTTTAAAGTCTATCCCACAATTCCAGAAGGAATACGAGAGATAGATAAACAAAAGTGGAAAGCAATCGAAAAAGCGTTTAGCGATAAGAATAAAATCGAACTTTTAAAATTATTGCTTTCTCTTGATTTATTTCCAATAAAGGACTCTTATGTTGCCTATCTAAAAAGAGACTCAACGGCAATAAGCAGAAACCCTGCTACCATTGATAGACTATACGGAAGATTATCAGAATTGGGGTTAGACAAAATTTGGGAAAGATGCTCAGAACCAAAGGAAACTAACAGGCAGATTGGTCCTTTATTTAAGAGATGGATAAATAAAAGTGTTTTAGGTGTTCCAAATCTAAGATTAAGAGACTTTTTGGCAACAAAGGATAATGCAGTTTTAGATGCAACTGAAAAAGAAATGACGGATTTTGCTAAGAAGCATCTGAACTATAACCGAAATAAAGGTTTAGATTTTGTTGCACGGTTTAATGGAAAATATGTTATTGGCGAAGCAAAATTCTTAACAGATTTTGGAGGGCATCAGAACGCACAGTTTAGTGATGCAATAAGCACAATAAAAACTGAAGGAGTTAAAGCGGTAAAAATTGCTATTCTTGACGGTGTCCTATACATCAAAGGAAATAACAAAATGTATAAGGACATCACCACAACTTACGCAGATTACAATATCCTAAGTGCTTTGGTTCTTAGGGAATTTTTATTCCAACTCTAAATGGTAAGAATATGATTTTAAATTACGAAGGTAAAAAAAGTGAAAAAGAGATTTTGGAAGGCATTAATCCAATTATTCTAAAATCTGTAAGTGGAAATACTAAATCAAAATCCAAACTGATAAAGGGCGATAATCTTACAGTTATGAAGTATCTAATTGATAAATGCGGATTAAAAGGAAACATTGATTTAGTGTATATTGACCCTCCTTTTTCAACAAATAATATTTTTAGAATGAGCAAAGACAAGGCAAATACAATAAGTCGCAGTAACGGAGATAATATCGCTTATGTCGATTCTTTAATTGGTCCAGAATTTTTGGAATTTATACGAGAACGGCTAATATTATTAAGAGAATTGTTGTCTGATAAAGGTTCAATTTATGTCCATATAGACTATAAAATAGGACATTATATCAAAGTATTGATGGATGAAATATTTGGCAAAAAGAATTTCCTTAATGACTTGACAAGAATAAAGTGCAATCCTAAAAATTTTGAAAGAAAAGCATATGGAAATGTTAAAGATATGATTTTATTTTATTCAAAGACAGGAAGTCATATTTGGAACAATCCAAAAGCGTCCATGACCGAAGAAGACATAAAAAGGTTATTCAAAAAAATAGATAAAGATGGGCGACAATATACTACAATTCCATTACACGCCCCTGGTGAAACTATTAATGGGGCGACAGGACAACCTTGGAAAGGAATGATGCCACCGAAAGGCAGACATTGGCGATGTTCTCCTTCTGAATTAGAAGAATTGGATAAGCAGGGCTTGATTGAATGGTCAAAAACAGGAGTGCCAAGAAAAAAGATTTACGCAGATGAAAAAGATGGGAAGAAAATACAAGATATTTTAGAATTTAAAGATTTACAATATCCGTCATACCCAACAGAAAAAAACCTTGAATTACTTAAATTAATTGTAAACGCCTCTTCCAATACTGATAGCATAGTTTTGGATTGTTTTTGCGGTTCTGGAACGACATTAAAAGCCGCACAAGAATTAGGTAGAAATTGGATAGGTATTGATAAATCGGAAGAAGCGATAAATGTAGCATTGAAAAAATTAACTTCAAAACAAAGAACTTTAACTGGCGAAGAAAAATTTGAATATTTGGAACAAGTAAATAACCCTGAAAATACCAATATAATTTTGAATCGGGACACCCCCTAAAAAAGGAGAGTAAAAAACTTGAAATTATTGGCGAGTAAGTAAAAACTACGGCAGCAACATAATTTACGGCAGGTTTTCGAACTCTGCGGAAGCCTTCGGCTTCCTTGCCACGTTGCACTCTCACTCCGCTACGCTTCGTTCGGGGCACATAACAGCGGATATGAGGCTCGGCTCTTGCAGAGCTTCGACCCAAATTGCCTTCGGCAACTTCTCATATCCGCATACGTTAGGCGACATATTACTCGGGGCTTTGCTTAATGATAAAAATATACACAAAATATTTAAAAAGCGGGCGTTTAAAGAAATACAAATATAAAGATTTATAAGCATCATATTTATGGAGGATGTAAAAATGAATTTAAAGTCAGGTAAAGAACAGGCAAAAAAGTATTACGACCAAGAGGCTAAAGACTATATTCAGATGTATAAAGAAGAATATAAGGAGTATCCAGCAAATTTAATAAGACTAAATTTTATAATTGAACGACTTAAGCAAAATAAGGTTAAGACAGTTTTGGATGCGGGTTGTGGAACATGTGGCCCAATGATAAGATTATTAAAAGAGGGCTTCAAGGTTACTGGATTTGATTTTTCAGAAGAGATGGTCAAAGAAGGGAGAAAAGAACTTGAAAAGGCGGGTTATGATCCTAATCTGATATTTCACTCTGATTTGGAAGAGGATACAACTTTATCACAAGAGAAATTTGATGCAATAATTGCGTTGGGCGTTTTCCCTCACATTTTGAACGAAAAGGAGGCAATATCTAATATGCGAGGAATGTTAAGTAAACATGGGCTGGTTTTTATAGAATTTAGAAATGATCTATTTGCTTCCTATACTTTAAATAAATATTCTCTTGATTTTTTCTTAAACAGAGTCATTGAGTTAAGTTCTCTACCAGATGATATAGCAGAAGAAGTCATTAATTTTTACTCAGAGCGATTAAAAGTTGATAAACCAGATAGAAAAGAAAAAGGTAAAATATGCTATACCAATATTTTAGCCAAATTTCATAATCCACTAAATATCGAGGAAGAACTTTTTATACCAACTGGATTTTCCATCGTTAAGATTCATTTCTATCATTACCATGCGCTACCGCCTATTTTTGAAAATAGGTATCCTGAGTTGTTTAGAAAACTTAGCCTAAAGATGGAAAAACCCAATGATTGGAGAGGTTATCTTATGGCTTCAGCATATGTCGTGGAGGCGAGAAAAAATGATTAAACTAATAAATCAATTGTGGTTTAAACGAAGGGATATAGTTTCTGATGGCTACGATGAATCATTAGGATATATTTTCCAAATAATACCTTTAAAGATACATGAAATTCCATCAGGAACAAAATGTTGGACATGGATAGTTCCTGAAAAATGGGGTGTAAAGGAGGCATATATTGAGGATTTAGATGGTAATAGAATACTCGATTTAAAAGACCATCCCTTACATGTTGTCTCTTATTCTTTGCCAATAGATAAGGTTGTAACAAAAGAAGAATTAATGAAACATTTACATACAAATCCCAAAAGGCCCGGAGCGATTCCTTTTGAATTCAAATATTATGAAAGAGATTGGGGGTTTTGTATTCAACACAATAGGTTAAAAGAATTCACAAAGGATAAATATGGAGTATTTATTGATTCGAAATTCGAAAAGGGGACATTAAAGGTAGGTGATTACACAATAGAAGGAGAACCCAACGAGATAATAGTTATCGTGGCTCACCTTTGTCATCCTGCCATGGTAAATGATGATTTAACTGGTGTTGCCGTGTTGGTTGATATTGCGAAAGAATTGAATGAAAGGCGCAATCATTATACTTACAAATTCTTGCTCGTCCCAGAAACAATTGGCTCTGTTGCATATTTGAGTCAAAATGAGGATGTTATCCCAAAATTAAAATGTGGTATTTTTCTTGAGATGTTAGGTAACAATAACATTCATGCACTTCAATTGACCAGACAAGGAAATACAAGATTAGATAGGATCGGCAGATATGTTATGAAGCGAAAATTAACAAATTTTAGAGAAGGACCTTTTAGGAAGATTATCGGAAACGACGAAATGGTGTTTAACGGACCCGGTGTTAATGTCCCAATGATTTCTATTAGTAGATTTCCTTACCCAGAATATCATACCAGTGATGACAACCCCGGTATCATATCAGAGGAAAACTTAATTGAATCCAAGAACCTAATCTTAGAAATTCTAAATATTCTTGATAATGACTATATCCCAAAAAGGAAATTTAAAGGCCCGGTATTCTTATCTAGTTATGCTTTGTGGGTTGATTGGAGAGTTAACCAAAAATTGAATGAAAATATTGAACAAATCATGCTAAGACTTGAAGGAGATAAAAGCATATTTGATATAGCTGAGGAATTGGATATGGAATTCAATGATGTTCTAAATTATGTGAATAAATTTTTGGAGAAGGGATTAATTACGAAAACATAATGCCCGCTTTTTTTATTAAAGATAGCAAAGCCCCTGCGTCATACATCGCCTAACACGGGCTATACGGCTCACTTCGTTCGCCCAAATCGGCTATCGCCGACTTCGTATAGCCCGAAAACGTTATGTGCAATTCGAAAACCTGCCTTTCACGGAAAGGAGACCGTAAATTCATGACGTTGTTGCCTTCGTTTAACTTCATAGGAGGAAAAGAGAGAATGAAATTGCTACGCAACTTTCATCTAACGAAAGTTAAACAAAATTTTTTCTTACTCGGTAGGGGGTGCTCCGAAACGGAGATGAATAACCAAAGCAATATTTATAAAGAAGAGCTATTATTTACTTAAAGAGGTATCAATATGAATCATTGGACAAAATTAAGCATAGAATTTGCTAATCAGAGAAACTACTTGGATGAGCTTTTTAAAGTCTATCCCACAATTCCAGAAGGAATACGAGAGATAGATAAACAAAAGTGGAAAGCAATCGAAAAAGCGTTTAGCGATAAGAATAAAATCGAACTTTTAAAATTATTGCTTTCTCTTGATTTATTTCCAATAAAGGACTCTTATGTTGCCTATCTAAAAAGAGACTCAACGGCAATAAGCAGAAACCCTGCTACCATTGATAGACTATACGGAAGATTATCAGAATTGGGGTTAGACAAAATTTGGGAAAGATGCTCAGAACCAAAGGAAACTAACAGGCAGATTGGTCCTTTATTTAAGAGATGGATAAATAAAAGTGTTTTAGGTGTTCCAAATCTAAGATTAAGAGACTTTTTGGCAACAAAGGATAATGCAGTTTTAGATGCAACTGAAAAAGAAATGACGGATTTTGCTAAGAAGCATCTGAACTATAACCGAAATAAAGGTTTAGATTTTGTTGCACGGTTTAATGGAAAATATGTTATTGGCGAAGCAAAATTCTTAACAGATTTTGGAGGGCATCAGAACGCACAGTTTAGTGATGCAATAAGCACAATAAAAACTGAAGGAGTTAAAGCGGTAAAAATTGCTATTCTTGACGGTGTCCTATACATCAAAGGAAATAACAAAATGTATAAGGACATCACCACAACTTACGCAGATTACAATATCCTAAGTGCTTTGGTTCTTAGGGAATTTTTATTCCAACTCTAAATGGTAAGAATATGATTTTAAATTACGAAGGTAAAAAAAGTGAAAAAGAGATTTTGGAAGGCATTAATCCAATTATTCTAAAATCTGTAAGTGGAAATACTAAATCAAAATCCAAACTGATAAAGGGCGATAATCTTACAGTTATGAAGTATCTAATTGATAAATGCGGATTAAAAGGAAACATTGATTTAGTGTATATTGACCCTCCTTTTTCAACAAATAATATTTTTAGAATGAGCAAAGACAAGGCAAATACAATAAGTCGCAGTAACGGAGATAATATCGCTTATGTCGATTCTTTAATTGGTCCAGAATTTTTGGAATTTATACGAGAACGGCTAATATTATTAAGAGAATTGTTGTCTGATAAAGGTTCAATTTATGTCCATATAGACTATAAAATAGGACATTATATCAAAGTATTGATGGATGAAATATTTGGCAAAAAGAATTTCCTTAATGACTTGACAAGAATAAAGTGCAATCCTAAAAATTTTGAAAGAAAAGCATATGGAAATGTTAAAGATATGATTTTATTTTATTCAAAGACAGGAAGTCATATTTGGAACAATCCAAAAGCGTCCATGACCGAAGAAGACATAAAAAGGTTATTCAAAAAAATAGATAAAGATGGGCGACAATATACTACAATTCCATTACACGCCCCTGGTGAAACTATTAATGGGGCGACAGGACAACCTTGGAAAGGAATGATGCCACCGAAAGGCAGACATTGGCGATGTTCTCCTTCTGAATTAGAAGAATTGGATAAGCAGGGCTTGATTGAATGGTCAAAAACAGGAGTGCCAAGAAAAAAGATTTACGCAGATGAAAAAGATGGGAAGAAAATACAAGATATTTTAGAATTTAAAGATTTACAATATCCGTCATACCCAACAGAAAAAAACCTTGAATTACTTAAATTAATTGTAAACGCCTCTTCCAATACTGATAGCATAGTTTTGGATTGTTTTTGCGGTTCTGGAACGACATTAAAAGCCGCACAAGAATTAGGTAGAAATTGGATAGGTATTGATAAATCGGAAGAAGCGATAAATGTAGCATTGAAAAAATTAACTTCAAAACAAAGAACTTTAACTGGCGAAGAAAAATTTGAATATTTGGAACAAGTAAATAACCCTGAAAATACCAATATAATTTTGAATCGGGACACCCCCTAAAAAAGGAGAGTAAAAAACTTGAAATTATTGGCGAGTAAGTAAAAACTACGGCAGCAACATAATTTACGGCAGGTTTTCGAACTCTGCGGAAGCCTTCGGCTTCCTTGCCACGTTGCACTCTCACTCCGCTACGCTTCGTTCGGGGCACATAACAGCGGATATGAGGCTCGGCTCTTGCAGAGCTTCGACCCAAATTGCCTTCGGCAACTTCTCATATCCGCATACGTTAGTAGAAATAAAAATCAATTTTCTGCCCACCCAAGATACCGCACACATTTAGATAACTTTTTATATTTAGCATCAACTTATTATATAAAATGGGATACCAATACACCTACTTATTAATGGGATTAGTCTTTTTTGCCATTTGGTTGGCCCTCTTTATTTGGAGAAAAAATACCAGAAAAGAGATGATGATTATGTCTTTAATTTTTGCATTTGCAGGCCCTCTCGCAGATATACTTTATACCCAAGATTGGTGGTATCCTTTAACCTTGATAAATACAATAATCGGGCCAGAAGCACTCCTCGTTGGTTTTATGATTGGTGGAGTCGCTTCTATAATTTATGAGGACATTTTTAAAAAAAGGTTAAAAATTCGTAAGATTTCTAAAACCAAAGAAACTCAAAGAAATTTTAGCTTTTTTTTTATCCTTTCTATTTCAACAATTATCTTTTTTAGTAGTTTTTACTTGCTGAAATTTAATAGTTTATTCGCAACTATTTTTGCATTGTTGATTCCAACAATTATAATTTGGATAAAAAGAAAGGATTTGATATTAGATTCTTTAGCAACAGGTGTTCTTTTGGTTATAGTTGCTTCTTTGGTTTATGCTGTTCTCGAATTTTTAACTCCTGGATGGATTCACGCTTTTTGGTATTTTAAAAATGTTCCAGACATAATCATCTTTAGTCTACCTTTAGATGATATAATCTGGTATTTTTTAGCAGGTTTATTTATCGGGCCACTTTATGAATATTGGCAAGAAAGTAAATTAGTTGATGCCTAAATGTGTGCCTATTTATAGGAAACCCACCCTGAAAATTGATTTTTACTCTGCGAATTTCTAACGAAATTCTTACCACATTGCATTCTCAAAATCTTTCAGATTTTTCGGGTCTACTAACAGACATTTACAGGTTCGAGGGTTGCACCCTCTCAACCCAAATTGTTCACAAAATTATAAATTAAATAGAGGTTCGCAACTTCTGTAAATGTCATATGTTATGTCTAATTCTCAAAAATAATTTAGAATTTATCTATAAGAAGGGGAGCTAATCTACTTTTTTATATGCTACTATGACATTCCAACCCAAATATTTTCCTTTATTCTTAAAAATGATGGGATATTCTTTTACTATTTTTCTAAAGCCGATTTTTCTAAACTGTTTTGTGGTAAAAATTGACCCTCTATCATCTTGAAGAATTAATATCCCATTTGGTTTAAGCAATTGAAAAATATTTAATAATATCTTATGTTTATCTTTAAACATCGGATTGCCTGTTTCAACTTCATTTTTTTCATCATAAAGTCTAGATAATGTAATTCTAGCAATTATTGCATGAAATTTATTTTTATTTTTGTCAAAAAAATCCTTACTCAATTTTTCAATTGATTCTTTTCTGAATTTTTCAGTTTCTATATATGGTTCAATATCAATTCCATAAGTATCTACTCCTTGATTTTCAAGATAATCTAAAAATAAAGGCACACGAAATCCAATTTCTAAAATATTTTTACCTTCAAATTTCTTCCAAAATTGTTTTAATATTGTATAGATTGGAAAATAATAAATGCTCAAAAAGTTTGTTGAATATTGATATTTTAAATTAAATTCAAAATTGTATTTCTCAATAATTTTAATTGCTTTTTTTGAAGATAATTCCCGTTTAGCTTTTTTAGACAATATTTCATTAAACATAATTGCTTGCATATAGTATTGAATATTTATTTTATTTATATAACTTGTCATATTTTTTATAAATTCTGAGAAATGCTCCATTTCTTATTTTTGATTATAGAAAATTATTTTTGAGAACTCTGCGGATTTTCTACGAAAATCCTTGCCTCGCTGCGCTCTCCTCGCTTTGCTCGTCGGGAGACATAACAGGAATTTAACGGAAAAATGCTCAGCTCGCATTTTTCCCAAATCGCCTTCGGCGACTTCGTTAAATTCCGTTGTTATGTGCAATTCGAAAACCTGCCTTTCACGGAAAGGAGACCGTAAATTCCATGATGTTGTTGCCTTCGTTTAACTTCATAGGAGGGAAAGAGAGAATGAAATTGCTACGCAACTTTCATCTAACGAAAGTTAAACAAAATTTTTTCTTATTTTTACGGCGGGGGCCTTTTCTGGACTTAAAAACAAAAAGATTTATAATAATGATAACTCTTACTCTATATTATGGCGGTTAATATGAAAGACAATAATATAACTTTATTTGATTTTGATAGTGATTCTGATAAAAAAACTAATTGGAGAACAGAATCTATAATCAATCAAGACATGTTTTTAGAAGTTTTAT
>Ga0210050_1004430_pt1 | contig 11744 bp, 2 predicted proteins | sample CryGey132114_all_FD_185463 | JGI IMG/M metagenome (GOLD analysis project Ga0210050, IMG submission 185463) | Groundwater microbial communities from aquifer - Crystal Geyser CG22_combo_CG10-13_8/21/14_all (SPAdes) (version 2) | ecosystem: Environmental > Aquatic > Deep subsurface > Groundwater ...
TTCGACTCGTGGACTGACTTTATGGATTTTATCCTGAACCCGGATGATTGGGAGGTCTCCCGAGTCAAAAAATCATCAACCTGACTTTTTGGGAATATGCACTTAATGGGTGTAGCCCGGCTCCTGCACGACGATCAGGCAAACTGGCAGCCTATTCGTTATTTTTTGTTAAAAAAATGCCAAGCGAGCTGATTGGGGACGTTTTACTGTGTTGACCGAGAATTGCTGTTAAAATGTCTGTATAATTTACTGTATAATTTACTTTGTTTTTTCAGAAAGTTTTGTTAATAGCCACGCGTTTTTTAACCAACAATCCAACCGCTGTACAGATTGTGCTCTCTACACATGGATTTTTATACAAGGAAACAGGACTGTGATACATTCCCGATTTTTTCACCCCAGAATTTATTTTCTCACTTTCGCATTGATTTTTTTGTCTGCTCTGACCAGCTCTGTGTTTGCTGAAGAGCCTCAGCTTGAGTGGTCATCGGAGGACTATGCGCGTGTTACAGCAGATTTTAATGGGGATGGTCAGGTTGATTTTCTCTATCAAAATCGCACAAAGGGTGAGCCTAATATTTTAAGGTTGTCGGCGTTGGAAGCAAATGGCAATGAGCCCATCTCTTATCATTTAATCCCCGTGGAGAGCTTTTTTGGTGAAATCCCTCTAGATGCAACGCATAGGTTGTTGGTCGCTGGTGATTTTAATGGTGATGGATACGCTGATGTGTTGGCATTTAAAAATTCAGATATAGAAGACAATACCGGTGAAGCTGGTTATTTGTTTTTAGGTTCATCTGGGGGGAATCAATTTTGAAAATGCCTTTCAAATTCTCCAAGAGAATCCCTTAAAGTTTCTCAAAAAAGCAGAGGCTTATGATTATAAAGCGGTGGATTTAAATTCCAATGGCCGCACGGATTTATTGGCGTTTGCGAAGTTTTTGGGGAATGAAGACAGACCACATGACAAGCATTATGTGGTGTTGTCAGATGAAGATGGCAAGCTGACGAGAGTGCATCAAAAAATTAGATATCAGGAAGATTCATGGGCAGGTCGTTTTGATGAAGTGGTGGTTAAAGATTTCAACAATGATGGTAAGATGGATTTGTTTTTTCAAGGAAAACAGCCTGAGGACAAGCATTATTTAATCTTTGCCAATGACAATCTTAAATATAAAAATAAAAATGCGGTGGTCTATGAGTCTGATTTTGATGAAGGCGATTGGAATGGTGAAGCCTCTGAATGGGTGGCTGGAAAATTCAATACCAACGATGAATGGCAGATTTTAAAGGTCCCAGTAGATGCAGGCTTTCAAAGTGAAGATCCTGCTTCGCAACCCGCGAATGCTCAACAAAAGGAGCCGCTTGTCAGCCCCCAATCCTCACTCCAATCCGCTATTTCCCTAGCCGTCTCTGAAAGTGCGACAACCTCATCGACGATACTGTCCACCTGTACAGGAGAAACCTCTTTAACCTTAAAAGCCTTATCACCCAGTAGCGGCCAATTGGAGCCTGTGGTGATTTCTCCCATATGCCCCGTTTACATACCTGGGCTACCCGAATCCTTGACCGTTCCCAGCACTTCTACAACGGGTGCTTTTGCCGTTTATTGGACACCTTTGGTTTCTAACACGCCGGTCAGTTATGTGCTTGAGCAAAGACTGAACTCAGGCAAGTATATCGAGGTCTATCGGGGGACAATATCTAAAAAATATATCGCAGGCTTGGTCAATGGAACCTATGTTTTTCGGGTAAAAGCCTGCAATTTCGATCTATCCTGTAGTCTCTATCGTTACTCCAATGCGGTGGTTGTGAATATATTAACAGCGCCACCCGTGCCGACGCATTTATCCTTGAATGTGCCCACATTGATCAGCACTCATGAATTATTCCAAATCACTTGGTCTTCCGAACCCGATGCAGAAGTCACCGCCTATCAACTTATGCGCACTCAAGCAGGTATCAGTAAAGTGATTTATCAGGGTAGCTCATTATCCTACTGGGGAGGCGCCGGAGCAGATCAAGGTAATACCGATGAGAGTTATCAATTAAGAGCGCAAAATGTTTCTGGTTGGGGGCCTTATACAGCGCCGGTTAACCTACATATCAATGCACGCCCGGTGGTTACAATAAGTCAACCTAGTGCTAACCATCTTTATCAGTCTACAGAAAATGTGGCCATCGTGGCAAGTGCCGTCGATCCTGATGGCGATGTCGCAGAAATCGGGTATGCCTTGGACGGTGGCGCCACCCTTTGGAAAACGGGCGCCAGCACGACGCAATATTATGGCATACTCGCCAAGGGAGCGCATAAAGTCAGGGTTTGGGCTAAAGACTATCATGGGGTGAGTAGTTTTAAGGGGGTCGATATTGATTTCTCTGTGAATGATGCGCCACGGATCACCGGGCAACAAACGCTCTCTACAGACGAAGAGACCGACTTTACACTACTCCCCAGCCAATTCAACATCGTTGATACCGATACCCCGGCGACAGCACTATCCTTGGTCGTCTTGGCGGGAAGCCATTACCGTTTTAGTGGCACACAGATCACGCCTGACGCCAACTTTACAGGTGTGTTGAGCATTCCCCTTAAAGTCAGTGATGGAATTGAGCAGGGCTCGGTTTACCAGGCGCAGTTGACGGTCAAGGCCATAAATGATGCCCCCAGCATCAATGCGATTGCAAACAAAAGCATTGCAGAAGATGGCACCACGGGCAACCTAGCGGTGACTATCGGGGACGTGGACACCGCCGTTACCACGTTAACCCTAAGTAAAGCCTCCAGCAATACCAGTTTAATCCCGTTGAATAATATTATTTTAGGCGGCAGTGGCGCTAATCGTACCGTGAAGATCACCCCGGCAGCCAATAAAAGCGGCAGTGCGACCCTCACATTGACGGTATCCGATGGCAGTTTAACCGCCACACGCAGTTTCATGGTGACGGTCAATGCAGTGAATGATGCTCCCAGCATCAATGCGATTGCGAGTAAAAGCATTTTGGAGGATGGCAGTACGGGTAACTTGCCTGTTACCATCGGGGATATTGATACCGCAGTCACCGCGCTAACCTTAAGTAAAGCCTCGAGTAATACCACTTTAATTCCTTTGAACAATATTGTGCTTGGAGGTAGTGGTGCCAATCGCACGGTAACAGTAACGCCTGCGGCGAATCAAAATGGCAGTGCGACCATCAGCTTGACGGTTTCGGATGGTAGTTTAACCGCCACACGCAGTTTTGTGGTGACGGTCAATGCAGTGAATGATGCCCCCACCATCAATGCGATTGCGAGTAAAAGCATTTTGGAGGATGGCAGTACGGGTAACTTGCCTGTTACCATCGGGGATATTGATACAGCCGTTACCGCGCTAACCTTAAGTAAAGCCTCGAGTAATACCACTTTAATTCCTTTGAACAATATTGTACTGGGTGGCAGTGGCGCCAATCGTACTGTAAATGTAACGCCTGCGGCGAATCAAAGCGGTAGTGCGACCATTAGCTTAACAGTATCGGATGGTAGTTTAACGGCGACACGCAGTTTTGTGGTCACCGTGGATCCTGTGAATGATGCCCTAGTAATTAGTCAAATCTTGGGTGTTAATGGACATGTGAGAATATATCCTGCAGGCCACGCCAAATCTGGGCAGATGTACACAGGAGAGTATTACGTTCCTCAATTGAGAGTCGATGCGACGGATGTCGAAGGTGATGGTTTACAATATGCTTGGAGCATTGTTTCGGGGAGCGAATATGTGGAGAGTCAGCTGAGTGCCAGCAATCAATCGGTGTTTCAATTCAGAACCCATTATTTAACGCCCCCCATCACCACAGCGTATATCACGCTTCGTGTCACAGTCACCGATGCAGGGGGAATGAGTGCCTATAGAGACCAAACCATTCTGATAAATAATCGCCCTGATTTCACCCTCACCAATCATAATGCAACAGGTACTCGCGGTAGCTGGCTAGAGTTTCCGAGTAATGCCAGTGCCTTTAGCTTTTCAGGCGCCTATACGGATACAGAAACCGAAGGCCTTACACTTTTCCGTTATCTTCGCCGTTACAATGAACTCAGCCATGTTTGGGAGTATTGGAGCTTTAACAGCCAAAGTTGGAGTTTAAGTAGTATTGGAACAGAACAACGCCAAATGGATTATGTATCAGGCACACCCACGTGGGCGATAAGTAACCAATTTGGAGTCAATGACTTTCCCCCACTGAGTGATTTTAACGCGACACTTTATCGTTATTTCTTTATTGTGTCAGGTCATGACACAGATTGGATTTTTGGTAGCAAAGGGCAATGGTTCTCCATCAATGCCAAGCCTCAAATCACTGGACAGGTGCCTTTATCGGTAACGGCAGGCGTCAGTTTGGACTTAAAAACCAATCAACTGACCATCAGTGATGAAGATGATGCGAGTGGTTTTGTGCTGAGTATTGCACCGAGCAGTGCCAGCTGCCCCCTCCAAAATGTTCAAGTGAGTGGGCTTAACATCACACCTTCTGCGAATTTCACAGGTCAAGTGACCATTCCAGTCGTGGTGAATGATGGCACGGAAGAGAGTGCCGTTTATTGTTTAGCGGTGGATGTCACCGTGGCGGATACCAATCAAGCTCCAGTGATTAGTGGCAGTGCTGCATTCAGTGTTCTAAACAATAGCACTCTGACTTTGAGCTTGAGCAATTTTACGGTGACAGATGATGATCCAAACACTGTACTTACCTTAACGGTACTCGCGGGCACGAATTATAGCCTGAATGCCAACACCATCACACCCAGTGCGGGTTTTGTGGGGGAACTGACCGTACCGGTTACGGTGTCTGATGGAGAGTTGAGTAGTGAGGTGTTTAATGCGACGGTTGAAGTGAACGCCGCAATTGATCCCAACGATCCCGCCTGGAAGTCACTGGGCTCTTGCGATCCTGCCAATGGATTACAAACCCAAATTTGTACGGATGGGGCGGCTTGCACCCTAAATGCCTTACGCCAAGTAGCTTGTCCCGTTGTGGAAGCGGGGTGTAATCCAAATGACTAAACCTCAACTTAAAAAGAATACCCAGCACTTATTATTTACCCCAGCAACCAAAGGCCGTTTTAATATGGATATGCAATTTTTAAAAACTTTAGTACTCTCAACGGCTTTGATGGGTGTTGTGGGTTATGCAGCAGCAGATGCAACGCCACAAGAGGTCATGCCGATAGTGGGTGATTTCAACGGGGATGGTAAAAGTGATGTGTTGATGCAGGCAGTCAATCAACATGCGAAGAACTATTTAACGGTAACGGGTTCAGGTACTTCGAGAGATTGGGAAGATGGCTATCTGGATTTAATTTGGAATGCGGATAGGCAAGTGTTGGTCAGTGGTGATTTTAATGGCGATGGCCGCACCGATATTATCATCCAGTCAAAGGATGAGTCACAGGGACTGGCGATGGTGCTGGCGGATGAATCGGGTGCTTTGAGTGTATTACACCAAACGCTTTTGCCCTTTGATTTAGGGCCTTCTTGGCAAGCATCGGATTATCATTTATATGCAGCAGATTTTAACGGCGATGGCCGAGATGATGTGCTGTTACAACCAAATGACGTGAGTCAAGATGTGTCTGTTGGCTATTCGAATGGATCCGGTCAAATCACCGAGTTAGCGCATCAATGGGGCTCAAAAACCGATGGATTAGATTGGGAATATGGTGCGCATCAGTTGGTGATGGGCGATTTTAATGGCGATGGTTTTGCGGATATCTTATTTCAGACGCAACAAGCGGATGATGCCAATGCCGAGCAAGCGAATGGGATTAACTTTGGGGCAAGTGGCGATATTGAGGCGATACAAACCAAGCTTGCCCAAAGTGGCTATCGTTTTGCCCTCAGTCATTTAGGCATTGCTTGGGATAGCACACATAGTCGTGTGTTATCGGGCGACCAAAATGGCGATAGCAGAGATGACCTATTTGTAATTGGTCAGAGTGCAGAATCCCTGTCTTATTTATTATTAGCCGATGAAGACGGACATTTTAACCAGATTGACCAAAGTATCACTGGGGTAGGCGGACAAGACCATATTGCCCTAGGTGACTTTGATGGTGATGGCAAAGCAGAGCTTATCGCTTGGCAAGACAATGACCTTTTACATCCGAATGTGTATTTTGCGGGAGAAGGGCGTAGTGAGCGTATTCTACAGTCATTAATGCACGCCGACACACCAACCCCAACAGAATTGAATAACAACACGGGCATCACCGTGAGTTCAACCCATCATGATGCAGGTTCAACGGTGTTGTTAGCGGGCTCAACACAAGAGAGCGACGCTTCATCAAGTCAAGCCACGAGTATTAATATTGATGGTGGCCCCCAAAACATACTGCGTCAAGCGACGTTGGCCGTGGGTGCTTTAGAAGGCAATGGTGGGGTCTCAAATGGCGCGGCGAGTTACGCTATTTCGATTGCGATTCCCCCAGGGATAGTCGGCATGCAACCTGAGCTGGGCTTAAATTATTCCAGCCGTTCGGGTAATGGTTATGTGGGCATGGGTTGGTCTTTATCGGGCTTATCCAGTATTTATCGTTGTCCTTACAACTATGATATCGACCATTTTAGCCAAGGAGTGATGTTTAACTCGACGGATGCCTTTTGTTTAGATGGACAGCGACTCATCAAAATAGCGGGCACCGAATATCGTACCGAGTTAAATGACTTTTCCAAAATCACTTACAATGCTGCGGCTGAAACTTTTACGGTCAAAACCAAAGCAGGTCATACCGTGATTTATGGTGGCACAGACGACTCTAGAGTCAAGACAGCGGATAATGTGGTGGCCACTTGGGCCATTAGTCAAAAAACCGATTTAGTGGATAACGCTATTGTTTACCGTTATACCAATTCTGCGGGCAATTATTACCCCAAAGATATTATTTACACCAGTCATGGGGCCACTGTGGGTAACCGCAAAGTGAGTTTCGGTTATGACACCACGCGCAGTGATGTGTTGATGAGCTATCAAAAGGGCTTAGAGCGTCGCGTTGACCGTCGTTTAACCGCGATTAAAACCTTTGTGGGGAGCACCGCGGTCAGGGAATACAATATTCAGTATGGGCAAGGTGCTACTGCGCGGAGCCGTGTGTCCAGTATACAAGAATGTGGCTTTAAGGGGAGTTGGTCTTGTTTAGGGGCGACCAATTTTACCTATAAGGCGGATGTTGCTGTACCCCTGACTAATCAAGATATCGGGGTGTGGGTTAAAGGTTCTGGCATAGCCGATGTGAATGGCGATGGGATAAGTGATTTATTTGACCGAGCTTGGGTCAATACCATTGCTTATCGGCTGGGTAATGGTACAGGCTTTGAAGAAGCGCAGCATGTGACTTATGACTGCCCTAATGGAACGCCTCCCAAACTGATGAATAGTTGTTTTCACATGTCCAATCAATCTCTTGACATGGATGCAGATGGACGCGCTGAGGTCATTGGTGTTCGCATTGCTGATTGGACTAGCACGGAGGGTAACAAATACAAAATTACGCTACTTAACCTGAATGCCGGGGGCGGAGAGGCGTCATGGATTAATACTGACATTGAAACTCAAATTAATGGCTTTTTTGAACCGACCATTTGGGTGCTTGATTTAAATGGCGATGGACATATGGATATTATTTCCAAGAAAACCTGTGGTGCGGGTTGTACAGGGAATGGAACGCTCTATTTTTACCTTTGGGATAGCAATACCACCACCAATGGTGGATTTACACAGCAATCGGCAACCTTACCCGCACCGGCTGAAATGAGTGGCATCATTCCCACGGATTTTGATGGTGATGGCCTTGGCGATATCATACAGATGTATCCAGGCCACTGGGAACTATGGAGAGGCGCACGCAGTGCCAGTCATGTATTGAGTTGGAGCAAAACGAATAATGACCTAATCCCAGACATGATTAAAGTGGACTATCGGGAGGGCGCAGGAACCCCCAGTGCGGCCGATTTTAATGGCGATGGGCTTTTAGATGTTTTATATAGTCAGGGTACGGGTGCCAATCGCACCTTAGTCATGCGTTGGAATACAGGAGGGAGTTTCAGTGCGAGGATCCCCGTTTTAAATGGCACCCAACCCATCCCAGATGCACATTTGCGAGTGGGTCAAGGGTTGCCACCAGAAAAGTCAGACTATCAACGCACGCTCAATGATTTTATCCAGATAGCGGATGTCAATGGAGATGGTAAGCCTGATGTACTCATTCCGAGGGAACGTGTCGTTAGAGGGCGTGATTTCGAGTATCTAGGCGGCGGGGGCGGTGGTGGATGCGGGGCGACATTCTGTGATCCGTTGGCCTTACCTCCTCCTCCTTGCGGGGGCGACATTTGCGGTGAAGCATCGTTCGGTGGAAATTTATCTACTCAAGCTTTAGATGCCGATGAGCCAGAGCGCCATAGAGGTCAGGATGAACACCGTTGGGTGATCTATATCAACAAGTTGCAAACCAGTGCAACCGGTATGCAGTTGTCACTCGAGCCAGATGAACTGTTGAGTCAAGATGAGCAGGGGGAGCATATCACCGCGAGTCTAGGAAATTTCAGTCCTTTTGATTTAGGCGGCAATGCCTCAACGGATCTCATGATACAACATCTGAAGGATGATGATGGCAATGGGATCCAGGATGTGATCATCATAGATGGTGTGAGTTCCACCCCCCAATGGGATCCCATAAAGTCATTAAAGTCGAATTTGTATACACAAGATTTCATGGAAAGCGCCACCGATGCCCTCGGTCAAGAAGTCAAATTCCAGTATCGCCCCATTAGTGAGGGCTCCACCGATGGTGGCACCACGGGTGATGCCAGTTTCTACAAAGTGACACATGCGAATGCATTCCCCTTTATCAACTTCGCCAGTGGTATGGCACTGGTCAGCAAAATGACGCAGAGTGATGGCTTGGGAGGCACACGCGATTTCACCTATGGCTATGAGAATGCGCGTTATCATCTACAAGGTCGTGGCTTTGCGGGCTTTGAGAAAACACGCGTCAAAGATGTACTTAAAAATATCGAAACCCGTTCAGAATACGCCTTGGCTTTCCCTTTTACGGGACAAGTGATCCATAGCCAAACGATTTATAATGGGGCACAAATACTCTCAGACACGATCTTAAGTAATCCGAGCACCTATAGTTATCTGGGGGCAGCAAATCCCAATTTTACGGGATATACGCCAAGCAGCGTCATGGCTTACTATAAAACCAGCACCACCGTCAGTAAAGATTTAAACAACTTGCTCATGAGCACAGCGGTGAGCAGTCAAACCCGAGAAACCGGCTATGGTAATGTGATCAGCTCGAGCCAAAATTTTACCGATGCCACAGGGAGTTATACCAGTGCGACCTCACGTATTTTCCATGCAGCGGATGAAACTAGCTGGAATGTCGCCCAACTAGATCAAGAAACCCAAACCAATACAGCTTGGGGTGACACCAAATCGTTGGTGAAAAATTATTATTATGGAGAAGGTGATGTCCCTGCTCGCCTGCTCAGCGCTGAATATGTGGCGCAAGGCACGGCTTTCCAACTAAAAACTGCCTACCAATATGATGGTTGGGGCAATCGGACTCAAGTGAGCTTGACAGGGGCTGACGTCACCACAGCTCGAACCAGCAAAAGCAGCTTTAGTGGCTGGGGAGATCCCACCAAAGAAGGTTACTTCCAACGTACCCAAACCAACGCCATCAACTTAGTGACGCAGTTTGATTATGACGCCACCCACGGACAATTGACTCAACAAACCGATCCCAATGGCGTTTGGGTGAGCAAGGGCTATGATGCTTTTGGGCGTTTAGTGGCGGAAAACTCCAGCTTAACACCTGCGGCGAGCCTCAGCTATGCCAAGGTGACAGGCGATGGAATGATTAAATATAAAATGACCAAAACCCAAGCGGGCGCACCAACGGAGACGGTGTATTTTGACCAACGCAATCGTCAATTACGCAGCACCACACAAGGCTTTGATGGTCGCATCATTCAACAAGACACCGTTTATGATAGTCAAGGACGCGTCATTCAACAAAAAGCGCCGTACTTTGTGGGAGATAACAGTGCCGATACGGCCACGATTTGGAGCAACTTTGATGCGCTGGATAGACCCCAAACCAAAACCACGCCAGCGGGTAATAACCGTCGCTTAACCACGACCTATAGCTATCAGGGACTCAAAACCGTCGTGAATGTGGGGCTTGGTTCAGAGATCAATCATTTTAGCGTCACCAAAGAATACAACTCGTTAAAACAGTTAGTGAAAACCGTGGATGCAGGCAATCGAACCATTGTTTATCGTTATGATGCCTTAGGCAATCCCACCAAAATAGATGGCGTCACAGCGTCTTATAATCTGTTGGGATATAAAACCAGCATGAACGATCCCGATCGCGGACTGTGGAAGTATACTTACAATGTGGTCGGTGAGCTTAAAACCCAAACCGATGCCAATCAACAGGCGGTGGAATATGATTATGATGAGATTGGACGATTAACCCATCGTTATGAGCGAACCAGCCCAACGGCGGCCAGAGTCCTAAAAGGCACTTGGGTGTACAACCCCCAAACAGGGGATGCAACCCATAGCAATACGGGAGCAGGTCAGCTCAAAAGCGTGACCAATGCAGGAGGGCCAAGCAAAAGTTATCATTATGATGCCAATGGACGCATCGTGGACACGACTTGGAGTATCAATGGGAGCAGCTATACGGCCAGTACCAGCTTTGATGGCAATAATCGCCCTCAAACCAAAACCTACCCCGGTGGACGCACATTACATTATGCCTATAACACCCGCGGTTATCTGGAGTCGGTGAAAAAAGGCGCGAGCAGCTATGCTTATGTCACAGTGAATAGCATGAATGCTACGGGTCAAGTGACTCAAAAGACACTAGGGAATGGACTGACCAATTATTATCAATATGATATCAACAGTGGACAACTGACGGCGCTTTGTTTAGATAGCGTGACGCGAAACTGTTTTGCGGCACCCGCAGCGAGTACACGTCAATCCCTTGATTACCAGTATGATATTTTTGGAAATCTGATTAAACAAACCAATGAGTTACAAGGAGTTGTGGAAGATTTTACTTACGATAAGGTGATGCGTCTTAAAACGGCTACACGCAAAATGGCGCTGAGTGCGGATAATCATTACCAAAAAGCCGTCACCTATGATTATGATGGCTTAGGTAACTTCATCAAGAAATCGGACTTTGGACACTATAAGTTTGGCAGCGCAGCGGGTATAGATACCAAAACCAATAATATTGGGACAAATGCTGCTTACAAACCGCATCAAGTGGGTTATGTGGATAAACTCAACGACGATGGAACCACAGGGGATAGAGTCTATTACCACTATGATTTCAACGGTAACTTACAACAGGGCAATGGCCGCACAATGAGCTATAACTTTGATAATAAGCCCTTAAGCATCACCGATCTCCGCGATGGCGATAGCCGTAGCAGTGATTTTGATTATTATGTCACGGGCGAGCGCTATCAACAGGTGTCTCATGTCAATGGCAAACAGACCACCACGGTGTATTTGGATAAACTGGTGGAATACACCACTACCGTTGAAAATGCGGTGACCACCTCGGAAACGAAGTTTTATTTAGATGACTTTGCGGTGGTCATTGAAACCCCTAATTGTCATAAACTGCATTATCTCAATGGTGACCGATTAGGCTCTATCGATACCATCACCAATGC
>Ga0210050_1004445_pt1 | contig 11715 bp, 12 predicted proteins | sample CryGey132114_all_FD_185463 | JGI IMG/M metagenome (GOLD analysis project Ga0210050, IMG submission 185463) | Groundwater microbial communities from aquifer - Crystal Geyser CG22_combo_CG10-13_8/21/14_all (SPAdes) (version 2) | ecosystem: Environmental > Aquatic > Deep subsurface > Groundwater ...
CCAAAAGATTGGGATTGGGTTATGAACAAACGGAAGGCGTAGTCGATTTGTTTTTTACTGAAACGAAATTAAAAGCCGTCTTCCCACGATATAAATTGCAAAGTATAGCCGTTCATAGTAAAAAAATGTTCAAAAAATTTGTAAAATAAAAACAATTTTTAAAAATCTTTATTTAATTACCTTTGCATTTCGCCTTGAAAAAAAGCGTCTTGTTTGTTATGGTTGGACTCACCGTACAAGAATTTGACACTTTCTAAAAGGGGTGTATAATTGGAACAGATTTGAAAGGTGCTAAGATTGGCTTAGCTAAAAGGTTTTTTAATAAACAACGGATAAATTCCGTTCATATCATGAATGGAGGTAAAAAGAGATGGAAGCTATAATTGAGAGAATCAAAAAAGAAGTGGAAGAAGAGATTGAACTTGAGGAGACAGAGATTCTAGGATGGAAAGATGATTATTGTGATTGGCATGATTGTCAGGCATAATAAGTAAAATGGGAGGCCCTGCTTAAAGACAATTGGTCCCTCCCATTTTTATTATGAATGAAAAAAGGGGGATTAAGCACATGAAAAAAAGGACAATTATAATGATGCCAGTGGGGGCAGATTGTAATTTGAGATGCGATTATTGTTATCACAACAATATCAGAGAACAAGAATCTGTTTTAATGACAGATGAAATACTGGAAAAGGGTGTTAAGGACTCGTTAAAATTAGCTGATAAAATTGTGTATATTTGGCACGGAGGTGAGCCAATGTTAGCCGGTCTTGATTTTTATGAAGAGGCAATAAGATATCAAAAGAAACATGCTAACGGGCGACATATAGAGAATCACATCCAAACAAATGCCACTTTAATAGATGATGATTGGGCCAAATTTTTTTCGAAAAATTCGATTAGAGTTTCTACTAGTTTGGATGGTCCTATTTGGCTGCATGATTTACATCGTAAATATGTTTCAGGTAAAGGATCATTTGAGAAAACTGTAAAAGGTGTTGAGAAAATGAAAGATTTTGGGCAGTCAGTTGGTATAATTATTACACTGAATTGTGAAAATGTTAAGTATCCGATTCAAATATATGAAGAATTAATTAAACGAGAAAAAATAAATGGATTTGAAATTAATAATTGTACCGAGCTGGGATTTGCACCCTCTAATGAAGATCTGTTGAATTTCTATAAGACACTTTTCATGTTATGGAGTAAAGATGGGAATCCAAGTATTCATATCCGAATTTTCGAGAATGTAATCCGAAATCTTCTGGGTAAAAAGGCTAACGATTGTCATTTCAGATATAAAGGTTGTCGACAATTTCTATCAATAGATGACATTGGTAATATCTATACTTGTTCTCGTTTTGTGAAAAGGGATGTTGCTTATCTTGGTAATATTTTAGAAAAAAATTTAGTTGATATAATGGGACAAAAACACACTGAGGATATCTATGAGAGATGCTCTTCCATTGCAAAAGAATGTTTAGACTGCGAATGGTTAGAGGCTTGTGGTGGAGGGTGTTCATATCAGAGATGGCAAGCAGGTGGTTTTGATGTAAAACATCCTCTGTGCGAAGTGAGAAAAAAACTTTTCTCTTTTATCGCTAATGAGGTTAAACCGTTTCTTTAAAGGGTTAAGTTTAGTAACTTAACTCTTTTTAATTTTTATGTTATAATCTAACAATAATGAAAGATATAAAATCTTCAAAAAAGGAAATTGGGAGATTAAAAGAGGAGAATCATATAGAGACTCTTTTAAATATTTACAAATGGTTGAGAAAGCAGAAATATAAGGATTTATCAGATACTAAAAGCAAAAGAGCATTTTTTAGAAAAAGAAATGCAAGTGAAATTTTAAAAGATGGTTTTTTTTCTGGATGTGCTGACTATGTAATTGTTGCCGCTCATATTTTAAGAAGTTTTAAGATACCAACTAGAATAGTTCAGGTTGTTAGTTTAGATTGGCTTAAAAATAAACCAAGTAAAATAGTTGGGCATGTATTACTTGAGATCTATATTTATAACCATTGGTTTGTTTTTGATCCATCTAAGGGTATTCTTGGATTTGATTATTCTTCTTTAAATTTTGTGGCCTACAAAAAAGGATTAAATATTCAGGATATTAATATAAAAGAACTCGATGAATTAAAAGTAAAATTAGACAGATTTAAGAAATATTGGCGAAAAAAGAATATTAAATAATTGTGTGTCAAATCGGAATTTTCTCCTGAGGCGCAAGTTCACGACCCAGCCGCCTGCTGGGTGCCAAAGTCGTTATTTGCCGCTGTCTGCCAAAAGGCAGGAGCTATTCTGAACCCTCGCTAAATCTGTTCTTTTTTCTGAGGCTCCATCCGTGGGGCCTCTTTTTTTGTTTGATTACCTTTGCATTTTGCCTTGAAAAAAAGCATCTTGTTTGTTATGGTTGAATTGCCGTAACGATTTATCTAAATTATCTAAAATAAAAAAAGCAGTAATTCCCAAAATTGCCGACAAAAAAGGCAGAAGCATTAGTTAATTATATCAGTCCGTTCCAAACTTGACAATCCCAGTAGCATTTTGTATAATGTCCGCATAGTTTGGATGGGTTCAATGAGTTTGTAAAGTGGGAAAAGAAGGTTTTTTGACAATTTAATAAAGCAAAAATCGGCCTGAAAGGAGGTGAACGAACATGGAACATATAACTGCTGATGTGCGAAGAGTAGGCGCAAATGTACTTGATGTCGATGTTTTTGTGAGAAGCGCTATTTTGGATGATATTCGAAAGGAAGCTAAAGATACAAAAGCATGCCCCTGTGACGACTATGACGTTTGTGCTTACGAAAACAGCGACTGATAATTTTCGATTTGCGGATTGAACGGGAGCAAAGATAAATTTTATCTTTGCTCCCGGCTTTACTTGAGAAAGGGAGGTAAAAATATGATTTCTAAAATATTGATTCTTCCAGTTGGAGTAACTTGCAACTTAAAATGTGGATATTGCGTAAATAATTCTCAGAGAGATTTTGCTCATTTTGAGTCAAAAGTCATGAAAGAAAATATTCTGCGAAAAATATTTTTTGAGGCCAAATTGTTTGTTGATTACAATAAGAAACTAACAATAATTTGGAATGGCGGAGAATCTACTTTGGCCGGTCTAGATTTCTATAAAATGGCTGTTGGATTGGAAAGAGAAATATTTGGGGATTTGGAGATAGACAATGGCATTCAAACAAACGGCACTTTAATTGATGATAAATGGTGCGATTTTTTCAAAAAAGAAAATTTTGGTCCATCCATTTCTCTCGACGGTCCCTCTTGGTTGCATGACCAGTTGCGGAGAGATGCCAGGGATAATGGTACTTATGACTCGGTGTTTCGAAGTTACCAACTGATGAAGTCCTATAAGCTAAGAGTGGGGGTTCTTGGTGTGATTACCCCATTTAATGTTAATTATCCAAAAGAAATAATGGATTGGCTCGAAGAAAATAATATTACCAGCTGGGATTTTCTTCTTTCTTTTGAGCCCCCAGAATCAGACAATGGGCTGAGTGTGAGTAATTCTAAAGCGATAGATTTTACGACCAAATTGTTTGATATATGGTTTGAACGAAACAATCCAAAAATTAGAATTCGCACCTTTAGAGATATGATAAGGTCGGAGTTGGGATACAAGCCCGTTTTATGTTCCTGGCAACGAGGTTGTTTAAAATATATTTCTTTTGATAATCTTGGCAATGCTTTTTTGTGCACCAAATTTCACATTTATCCTGAAACCAGTTATGGTAATATAATAGAGCAATCGTTATTGGATATTCTTAATAGTCAAAAAGTTGAGATGATAAATAGGGAAGTTTCAAATGGTCAATATGAATGTAGAAACTGCGAATGGGTCAATGCATGTGGTAGCGGTTGTTCTTTCACTAGATATGCTGTTTATAAGAAATTTGATGCGCCATTTGTTCATTGCGAAGTAAGAAAGACCCTTTTTCAACACATTAGACAAAAAATCAGAAAAATGTCTAAATAACAAGGAGATTAAAATAACCCAATCTCCTTGTTTTTGTATAAAAATGAAAAAAATAAAATTTGAATATAATTTAATAAAAGACGCCTATGTTTACGCAAGCTTAATATTGTTTTCTGCTCCTTTTGGGCTTAAAAATAATAAGAATTTGGCGTTAATTCCTAGAAATGTTCAGAAAGAAGTAAAAGAAATATACGCAATCAATCCAATTAGCCATAGTAAATTATTAACCGTTTTCAACCATCCGATTTTTAGACCAATCGTTGATTACTTAAAAAGCCAAAAGTTTGAAGAGAAAGTAAAAGAAGGGGGAAAAGAATTAATTAATAAATGGAAAAAAATTGAACAGCGATATTTTTCTAGATTATCTGAAATTTTACAAAAGCCAATTTATCGAGCCGATTACAAATGTTATTTGACTACTCTATTTCGTTGTCCCTGCTATCATGAAGGAGGATGGTTTATGGTTTCCGCGTTTAGTAAATTATCCAATCAAATTTATGTCATTTGTCATGAATTTATGCATATGCAATTTATTCATTGGTATAGAGAATACTGCTTAAAAAAAGAGCTAACAAGTAGTGAGTTCCAGGATTTAAAGGAAGCGATCACTTTTATTTTGAACGAATCTGAATTTTCAAGTATTATTTCTTTTAAAGATAAGGGATATCCAGTTCATAAAAAATTAAGGAAAGATTTAAAAATTCTTTGGCAAAAAAACAAAAATTTTAAGATATTTTTAAATGAATCAATAAAAATTATTAAAAATTCTAGAAAATAGCTTCTTGACCAAATTGTTTCAGAATTGGCCAAAAAATTTGTAAAATAAAAGCAATTTTGAAAAATCCTTATTTAATTACCTCTACGTTTTGCCTTGAAAAAAACATCTTGTTTGTTATGGTTGAACTAACTATATTTTAACTTGACAAGCTTAAAAGGATTTTGTATAATCAGCGCAGATTTAGATGAGTAAATAAGGGCGGTTTTTGAATGCCCTTTAACAAACAAAAACGAACAAATTTTGCCTGAAAGGAGGTGAGGAAATGGGCGGTCGCGAATATTTCACGTTGAGTTCGGATTGTTTTTTGATAAAGGGCGCCTTGCGAGGGGCATTGTATGATTTGAAATCAGGAAATGTGTTTTCTGTTGATGAGACAAGCGCGCAAATATTAGAACGTTTGAACTTTGGCGAGAATTTATCATTAATATTGGGAGATGTTGACGGCATAAACAAAGAAAAGGCCATTGACTATGTCAACGCTCTTGAAAACCAAGGGCTTGGCAGTTGGAGCGCTGTCTCTACTAAAAAAGAAATACCGTCGCCGCCCGATTTAAATAAGATTTTGAAATATGTCCTCCATCTCGAATTGACAACTGGGTGTAATCTTAGATGTCTCCATTGCTACAATGAAAGCGAAATATCCAAACTCCACAACAATAACGAAGTGTCGCTTGATGATTGGCGAAGAGTAATAACCGAGGCTTATCAAATTGGTTGCCGAAGGGTTCAATTTATAGGCGGCGAGCCATTTTTAAAATGGAAGTTAATGCGCGAGCTAATTCCATTCGCCTACGATATAGGCTATATCTCAATTGAGGTAAGCACCAATGGTACTTTAATAACAAAAAAAGATTTAAATTTTTTAAAGGAGTACAATGTAAAGCTGGCTTTCTCCTTTTATAGTTATAAGCCTCAAATACATGACTTGATCACCACAAAAAAAGGAAGCTGGAAAAAGACTTTGCAAGTAATTCGACTGGTTTTAAAAATGAGGATTCCTCTTAGGATATCTGTGGTCGAAATGAGGCAGAATAAGAAAGAAATTGGAGAAACCATTAATTTTTTGAAATTCCTTGGAGTAGAAAAAGTAAGATCAGGCCTTGTTGAGCCGGCAGGAAGAGGATGCAACATTGATCTCGTAGATTGTGACATATTCGCTAAGCAACTTCTCAACAAACCCTATTTTGCCAAAATCAATAAAAATATATTTTGGAGAAATAAAGCAGGACATAATTGCTTTTTGGAACAGATATCCATCGGAGCTAAGGGTGATGTTTATCCTTGTCTTGAGGAAAGAAAAATTTCCTGCGGCAATATAAAATTCACTTCGTTTGTTGACATTTTCTTTTCGGAGAATGCAAAAAAATTTCAGGGGCTAAATAAGGATAAGATTGAAATTTGTAAAGATTGTGAATATCGTTATTGTTGTTTTGATTGCAGGGTAAGGGCTAAAGATTTCTTAGAAAATGATTTTTATCCCAAACCCTGGTGGTGCCACTATGACCCATATACAGGAAAGTGGGCAGATAAAGAAACTAATATGAAAGGAGGCGAGAACCATGGGAGAGAAAGAACTGGAGCTTATCCAGGTAACAAGCGACAAGGTTGGCGATGGCACGTGCGGACCTAGTGACTGTCCGCACATTGACTGTGATGGCCCATCTAATTCGCCAGACGACTAATTAACGCGTGTCACAAATAGGGTGTTTTTAAAAACACCCTATTTTTTATTTTTTTATCTAAATTTTTTATCTAGAATGCTTTTTAGTCCTAGAATGTCTTTACCTAATTTTCCACTCAAATATTTTTTCCAATAAGGCAGAATCTTCTTTTCTATTTTTCTCGTTTTATATTCTGTGTAAAATTTTCCCTCTTTAAAATATTTCCCCTTTTTATTTAATCTAATTCTTAATTCGTTACTTGTCGCCAAACAAATTAAGGCATGGGAAATATCATAATTTTTTTGAAAATGACTTGGCCAAGTCATAATGTGAAGCAATTCATGGCTAAGATAAACAGTGGCGTAATTTTTCCAATCTTCTTCATGACCCCAAACAATACTTTTTTTATCCAAAGTTTTACCGTTATGTGATTTCGGATGAGTGATATAAACAGTTATTTTATGTTTAGGAATTGGCAATCTGGAGATTTCCTGAAGAATTTTCAAAACCTCTTTTTCATTTTTTTGCCATTGATTTTTGACAAAATTCAAATATTTTTCCGTTTCGTTATACAACCTTTTAAATTCTCTTGTTTTGAAAATATCGTGGTATATTTTTTCCAGAACCGTGGCTTGTTTAAGGAATGCGTTTTTTACATTCCCATCTGAAAAATCCGTCTGTAATTTTTCTATTGCCCAGCTGGCATACTTGGAATTCAGAAAATAATAAGCCGGCTCATATTTGTATTTTTTCCATATTTTTTCTTCCAGTTTCTCCCAGCCCGAAAACGGCTTATGTTTTGAAGTCATCGCGTAGCCGACAAGGTAGTATTTGTTGATTTTAAATTCAAATTTCATATTTTAGATGATATCAAATTTCCTTGATTTTGGCTATTCTTGAAAAAAAGCACCTTGTTTGTTATGGTTGGATTGTTGTTTACCGACCGCAAACTTTGCCTATAGGACGGAAATGCGGTTGCTAATCTTATGAATACTAAAAATTGTCAAATTTGACATTTTCTGGGGAGGGGTATAATAAAAGCAGATTTGAATAAGAAAACAAAGGGGTATTTTGTGTAGTTTTTTAACAATTTAACAAACAGATTTGCTAGGAAGGGAGGTGAGAGAAATGAACAAGAACGGAACAAGATTGATTGGTAAAAAGATAGTCGCGAGAATCATGGCAAAAATCGCGAAAGAAAGCCAACATCGGGATAAACAGAGTCAAAAGGGAGATTTCCATGACGATTGGAGATGGAATGATAAGATATAAACTGCGTCCATCGGCCAAATAACCACCGGTGTTATTAGATATTTTAAATAACGCTGGTGGTTACATTAAAAAATGGAAGGAGATAAAAAATGCTAACTACAGATTTTCTACAGTTAAGACCCACTATTTTACCAGTTTCCTCTGATTGCAACTTAAGATGCGGGTATTGTTATTGTCATCGCGATAAAAAAGACTGTACGCATCTTATGGATTCTGAAGTTTTAGAAATTATATTAAAAAAATTCGTTGGTGAATATCCAAATTTTATTAGTTTTTGTTGGCATGGCGGAGAACCTCTGTTAAGCGGGTTAGATTTTTTTAGGAAAATCTGCGAAATACAAGAAAAATATAAATCAAAATTCCAGATAATAGAAAACAGATTACAAACAAACGCAGCATTGCTTAATCAAGAATGGGCAAATTTTTTTAAAGAATTTGATTTTAATGTTGGCGTTAGCATAGATGGTCCTGAGTGGTTAAATGATAAACAGAGGTTATTTAAAAATGGACGGGGCTCTTATAGCGCGACCGCAAGAGGAATTGATGTTCTCCGTACGAATAAAGTACCCTTTAGTGTGTTAATCACGGTAAGCAGGGAAAATGTAAAATTCCCGGAAGAGATTTATGATTTTGTTATAAAAGAAGGATTCACAACAATAAAATTCAATCCTTGTTTCGGTAATCATAAATTTAGCGTAGACTTTGTAGATTATTCATATTTTATGAATAGGATATTTGATTTATGGTTTAATGAGGACCGCGTTGAACTATCGGTGGGACCAACTGAAGACATTATTGAGGCCTTATTGGGAGGTAGCCCTAATATATGCCATATGCGCAATACTTGCTATAGGCATGCGAAGATCGACTATAATGGTGATATAATTCCTTGCGATACATTTCTGGGCAAAGATTTTAAATTCGGTAACATTCTAAATCAAGAGATAGTTGATATAGTAAACAGTAATCAGTATTTGGCATTTTTTAACGCCGTTAAAGAGATGCCAAGTCAATGTTTAAATTGTAAATGGTATTATATTTGCGGCGGTGGTTGTTCGAGGCATTCTTTTGAAGGGGATTTGAGAAAGAAACAAAATAAAATGTGCGAGAGCAAGAAAATTATGTTTGGACATATTGCTCGAGCTATCGGAAAATAAGGAGGTGTGATTTTTTAAGAGCGCCTCCTTTTATATTTCAAAATTTTTCAAATTGCTTTTCTCGAAAGCTATCCAGCATTTTATTGCGTCTTCAATATAGTTTTCATTAATCTGCATTTTATTCTCGCAATATTTTTTTGCTGTTTGATATAATTTGAAAATACTGTAGAGCATCAGATCATAATAATTCTTTTTTAACATTCCTTCTTTTATGCATTTTCTTTCCCTTAAATTTTTTAAGACATCCAGATTAAAGAATTTTTCCGCCAGATATCCTTCCGGAATTAGCGACACCAAAATCATTTCTTTAGCAGTTCCCATAATAGAATGAGTTTGTCGATATACCCTTGATTTCAGTATCAGTTTTTCATATTTTTTCTTAAAATATAGGCTTTCTATAAATTTTTTAATCTTTTCTTTTAGATTAACCTCAAAAGAAGCGTGGATTATTTCATGTATTACCACCCTTTGGAGCATCTGATTTTGATTGTTATTTTTTGTAATTTTTGAACATTCTATGCCTATTTTATTTTTTCCAAAACCGCTCCCGCCACTTACCAATCTTTTTTGAATGGGGCTCGTAAATAAAAGTATTTCAACTTTTTTGGGCGTTTTTTTTGTATTATAAAGTATTTTTACAATCGGAAACAATTTATTCGATATGGACAAAACTTTTTCAATTTCTCGCTTTATTAATGTCAAGTTATTTTCCTCTTTTTTCCACAAAGTATCGAATCTTTTGGAAAAAATATTTAAAGAATTTGTTAACGCCAAGATATCTTTTTTAGGAATAACTTTGGATACTTCCCCCATTGCCGACCTCTCATTGCTTGAAGAAAGCATTAAATTAGAAATCTTGTATTTTTTTAAGATTTCCTTCAAACCCAATAAGGCTTCCGATTCCTTTTTGTTTAAGGGCTTATTCTTTAACCATAATTCGTTATATTCTTTTCTGCAGTAGGGGCTCCACTCTGAAAGATTGGATATAAAGAAAAACAGGTTCCCAAATTTGTTGTATTTTGTCTTAAATTTCATACCTTGGATAATATCAAATTCCCTTAATTTTGACTATCTTGAAAAAAAGCACCTTGTTTGTTATGGTTGGATTCACCGTACAAAAATTTGACACCTTCTAAAAGAGTTGTATAATAGAAACAAATTTGAAGATGGCTAAGAATTAGCTTAGCCCGGAAAAGGGACCTTAACAAAAAGCGGATTTTATATCCGCCAATAAGGAAAGGAGGTGAGAAAAGAATGGGAAACGGAAAGAAAAAATCTGGTCAACGAAAATCTAAGATAGTTCTCTCCATAAAAAAAGAAACTGGGGGAAAATCGAGTCACAATGTAGCGTCTAGCTGCAGTGAGCTTAACTGTTCGGTCTATTGTTCCGACCATCATGACGCTGATCATTAGGTACCGATATAGGCCGCTGCGGTAAGCGGCCTTTTCAAATACAAAGAAAGGGGCGACGCAAATGATAAATAAAATAACGGTTATGATTTTGCCTGTTGGATTAAGTTGTAACATGACATGTTCTTACTGTTATCACACTGGGAAGAATCTTTCACGGGGGAAGATTCATCGAATGTCTGATGAAATTCTTGGAAAAATAATTTTTGAATCTAGTCAATTAGCAAAAAATATAGACTTTCTCTGGCATGGCGGAGAGCCGCTATTGATTGGAATTAATCACTTTAAGAAAGCCGTTCAAATTGAAAAAGAAACTAATTTTATTGGCAGGGTTCGTAATATGATTCAGACAAACGGGATACTGTTAACCCCAGCATTATGTGATTTCTTCGCAAAAGAAAACTTTAAAATTAGCACAAGTATAGATGGTACTAAAAAAATTAATGATGTGAATAGGCGTCTTGCGAGCGGCAAGGGAACGTACGACAAAATTAAAAAAGCCATCAATTTATGGCGCACTATGGGGAATAATATTGGCACGGTTGTGTTAGTAACCAAAACTAACGTTAATCATCCAATTGAAGTTTATAAAAGCATCAAAAGTTTAGGTTTAACAAGTTGTACGTTTCATTTTTGTTCCCAAAACGAGGAATGTTCGACCGATATGATTCCAGGAGAAAAAGAAACCTTTGAATTTTTCCGCTCTATTTTTGACAGGTGGTTTGAGGATGATGACCCAAATTTTCCCGTAAGAAATTTTCGCAATGTAATAAGAATTTTATGTGGTGGCGAACCTCTTGATTGCGCATCAACGGTTGATGGATGTCGCAGATTCATTGCAGTAAGCGAAAATGGAGATGTTTACCCCTGCCATCGCTTTGTAGGCAAAGAAGGGTTTCTTATGGGTAATATTCATTACAGAAGCCTAAATGAAATTTATGAGAACGCTGTTCACGAATATGACCATATTTGTTCTTTAGGCAGCAGTTGTAAATTATGTGAATGGTTAGAAATGTGCGGTGGAGGATGCGCATATGAGCGATTCATAACAAGCGGGACATTTAATGGTGTTCATCCCGAGTGTTCTATTAAAAAAATGATTTTCAAGTACGTTAAAAAGAAAGTGGACCCTTTTATTTAAGATGAGGTCGGCAACGATCTCATTTTTGTTTTCTCGCGACTATGCGCGCGATGCTATGGGTATGCGGCTCAGGCCACTCTTTATGGCCCGAGTCTTGAGCAGTTGACTCTTTGTAAAAAAGTACTTCAAAATCAAAAAACATATTTTTTAATTCTTCTTCTTTCAAAAAGAACCAAGAATTTTCCGTATTATCTTGAAAATTTTGTTCATCTATTTTATTCGCCGTGCGTTCAAGTTTTTTAAACAGGGAATCATTTACGGTAAATGAAGAAATAATTGCTATTCCGCCTGGCT
>Ga0210050_1004470_pt1 | contig 11647 bp, 8 predicted proteins | sample CryGey132114_all_FD_185463 | JGI IMG/M metagenome (GOLD analysis project Ga0210050, IMG submission 185463) | Groundwater microbial communities from aquifer - Crystal Geyser CG22_combo_CG10-13_8/21/14_all (SPAdes) (version 2) | ecosystem: Environmental > Aquatic > Deep subsurface > Groundwater ...
CGATAAGAATGGCTCAAGATTTTTCATTAAGATACCCCTTAATTCAAGGCCAAGGAAACGTAGGATCCATCGACGATCCAAGCGAATTTGCGGCGATGAGATATACAGAAATGAGGCTCTCGAAAATTGGTGAGGAAATGCTCAGGGACATTGAAAAAAACACTGTTGGTTTCGTACCAAATTATGATGGAACGAGAAAAGAACCGACGGTTTTACCCTCTCCTCTTCCTCAACTTTTATTAAATGGCTCTTTGGGTATTGCGGTTGGCATGGCAACTAATATTCCCCCCCATAATCTTTCCGAAGTTTGTGATGCTTTAATTTATTTATTAGACCATCCCAAAGCCGACACCGGAGATTTTTTCCAATTTATTAAAGGGCCCGATTTTCCAACCGGTGGCGAAATCTTTGACCAAAAAGAAATAATTTTAGCTTACTCCCAGGGCAAAGGGCCAATTTTAACTCGGGGAAAAACTGAAATTGAAGAAGTTAAAGAGGGGAAGTTTCAGATTGTCATCACCGAGATTCCTTTTCAAACTCAAAAATCGGCCTTACTTTTGCAACTTGCCAATTTGGTTTCAGAAAAAAAGTTCGAAGGTATTAAAAATATCAGGGATGAATCAGATAGAGAAGGAATGAGAATTTTAATTGAACTTTCCCGAGAAGCAAATCCCCAGAGAGTTTTAAATCAACTTTATAAATTTACTGAGTTACAAAAGACATTTCATTTGAATATGTTGGCCCTCATTGATGGAATCCAGCCAAAAGTTTTAAATTTGGTTGAATTACTAAATTATTTTATTTTACATCGAAAAGAAGTAGTTTTCAGAAAAACAAAATATGATTTAGAAAAAGCCAAAGAAAGGGCTCACATTTTAGAAGGATTACACAAATGTTTAGGAAACATTGACGAGGTAATCAGAATCATCAAGGGTTCGGTTAATCGAGAGGAAGCCCAGAAAAAATTAATGAAACGTTTCAGATTAGACGAGATTCAAGCCAATGCTATTCTGGAAACAAAATTGGCTCAATTAGCCAAATTGGAAAGGAAAAAAATTGAGGACGAATTAAAAGCAACTCATTTGAAAATTAAAGAATTTTCGGCGATTTTGAAATCCCCTCAAAAAATAAAAGAAGTTATCAAAAAAGAGTTGGTTGAACTAAAGGAAAAGTTTGGGGACGAAAGGAGGACAAAAGTTCATATCCAAAAATTGGGCGAAATTTCCGACGAAGATTTAATTCCTCAAGAAGAAACGATTATTACTTTGACCCGGGGAGGCTATATTAAAAGAATAAATCCTAAAAATTATCGGGCCCAAAAAAGAGGCGGGAAAGGAATTTTGGGAATGAAAACAATTGGCGAAGATATTGTTGAACACTTTTTGATTGCCAATACCCATGATAATCTTTTATTCTTTACCGATTCGGGAAAAGTTTTTAAAACCCCTGTCTATGAAATTCCCGAAGGGGGGAGGGTAACCAAGGGTCGAGGCCTACTCAATTTTTTAGAACTATCTTCTCAAGAAAAAGTTTTATCTCTAATTCCGATAGGTAAAGAAGATACGGCTTTGACAAAATTTCTGGTAATGGTAACCAAAAATGGCATAATTAAAAAAACTGCTCTCTCGGAATTTGAAAATGTCCGCCGCTCAGGATTAATTGCCATTTTACTGAGAGAAGGAGATTTACTGAAGAAAGTTTGTAAAACTGGCGGAGAAGATGATATAATTTTAGTGACGAAAAATGGCAAGGCGATAAGATTCAAAGAAAAAGATATCAGGCCTATGGGGAGAGGGGCGACCGGAGTGAAAGGAATTAGGTTAGAAAAAGGAGATGAGGTGATAGGAATGGACGTGATAACAAAATCAAAAATCAAAAATCAAAAATCAAAAATAAACGAATACTTGTTGGTGGTGACGGAAAATGGGTATGGAAAGAGAACTGAGTTGAAAGAGTACAGATTGCAAAAGCGAGGAGGGACAGGAATTAAGACGGCAAAAATCATCTCAAAAACTGGAAATTTGGTGGCGTCAAAAGTTATATCTGTATTTGGCCCGCAAACCCCTGAAGATTTAATTGTTATTTCTCAGAAAGGTCAAGTAATTAGGATAAAGATTTCTCAAATTTCAAAATTATCGAGGGCCACCCAGGGAGTGAGAATAATAAAATTGGAAGCGGGAGATAAAGTAGCATCGGCAACATGTATCTAACTAAATCGATGCCAATATACTAATGAATACTAATTATACTAATATTCGTATCATTAGTATGAATTCGTATATTAGTATCGCATTTTATGGAAGGTTTCTTAAATCCATCAGAGGTATTAAAAAATTTTGAACTCCGCAAGGATATGACTGCGGCTGATTTTGGATGTGGTTCGGGTGGCTGGGTAATACCCCTGGCTAAAAAATTGGAAGAGGGAAAAGTTTTTGCCATCGATATCTTGGATGAACCCTTGTCAGCCCTGAGGGCTAAAATTAAATTGGAAAAATTTTTAAATATCGAAGTTATTAAAGCAGATATAGAAAAGACTTCTCGAGTTTTGAAAAACTCTTGCGATTTAATTTTAATGACAAATCTCCTTTTTGAAGTAGCTGATATTAAAAAGGTTTTGGAGGAAGGAAAAAGAGTTTTAAAGGCGGGAGGAAAAATTTTAGTGGTTGATTGGAAAAAAGATGCGCCTTTGGGGCCTAAAGAAAAGATTTTACCAGAAAAAGTGAAAGAGATTGCACAAGAACTTGATTTAGAATTAGAAAAGGAATTTGAAGCCGGTCTTTACCACTGGGGATTAATACTTCGGAAATCTCAGTATTAACCCTGAGCGGGTGCCGAAGGGTTAATTTGGGTAAAACCCCGCACATAATTTCCGGATAGATCGATTTACACTTCTTAAAAACTCAGAGGAGTATGCTTGACAAAAATTATGTGCGGGGTAAAATAATAAAATGGTAAAACAAAAAATTTTAATAGCGTTATCAATTTCTTTCATTGTCTTAATTTTTGGAGTAAATTTAACCACAGCAACCACCACAACCAGCACATGTGAATTCACCTGTACTAGTACTACTGGTACGATTTGTATTCAAAATCCGCTTAAATCTTGTTCTTTTGAAGATTTAGTGAATTCAATTATCAATTTCATTTTCTACGTCGCTGTCGCCCTCGCTCCTTTGATGATTATTATTGGCGCTTTTTATTTACTTACTTCGGGCGGCAGTGAACAAAAGATTAAAACTGGTAAAGATATAATGATGTATACTGTGATTGGTTTGACCATTGTCTTACTTGCCAAAGGACTGATTTCTGTGATAAAGCAATTATTAGGAGGATAAAAAACTTCAAAAGGTCGAACTAAAAGTAAAATAAAATAAAACTATAATGAAAAAAACCTTATCTGCCTTAATCCTCATCAGCTTCTTGACGATTTTGGTCTTACCGATAGGGAATCTGGCTTACGCTCAACCGGTTGAGGAATGTACGATTAAACACACATTTGAAGGTATGGGAATTACCTGTCCTGTTTCAGGAAAAGCCTGTCCATATAATAGTACGTCTAACGACTGCGGTATCTGTTGTGTAATGGAAAAAACTTATACAATCACTGATTGGATTTTTATAATTTTTATCTCTTTAGCAGTAATCTTTGTTCTCTGGGGAGGTTTTCTTTTGATGACCGCTGCAGGCAACGATGAAAAAGTGGCAAACGGGAGAAAATGGGTAACGTGGGCAATGATAGGATTGATAGTGGCTTTCTTAGCTAAAGCAGTTCCACCATTAGTAAGGGCAATTATTTCCTAATCAATTGAACAATCTCAATTTAGATTCATCCTTCTAAATTCTTTAGAATTTAGAAGGTTTGATTTTAATTCAATAAATCTAAAATTTAAAAGAGCGGACGTGTTGAAATTGGGAAACACGCCCCATTGTCCCTGTGGCGGAACTGGAATACGCGTGCGGCTTAGGACCGCATCCCGTAAGGGTTGCAGGTTCGAATCCTGCCAGGGACACAAAGAGTTCGCCTTGCGGAGTTTATCCTAAGTCGAATCGAAGGGCTCGGCAACCAAATTGTATTGAATTTTCGGGGCAAAAATGAATTAGCGATTTCGTTTGGGGAAAGAAAATTTCTTAATCATAAAGTCGAAAATTATTAACTAATTAACTAATAAACATATGAATATGAATCAAAAAGGAATTGCGCCAATAGCAATAATACTAGTAATTCTCGGCATTTTGGCTTTGGGAGGGGGAAGCTATTATGCTATTAAGAAATTTCAAAAGTCATCAGTTCAACCCTGCACCCTAGAGGCCAAACAATGTCCCGATGGTTCGTATGTCGGCCGCACCGGGCCAAATTGCGAATTCGCTGCTTGCCCCGAAGCTAAAATAAATGAAACCGCTAATTGGAAAACATATACTGACAGTAACTTGAATTATTATTTTCAATACCCGCCTACCTCTTGTGAATTACAAAGATTTGCTGGAGATACCACGTTTGCTATTTGCTATTTACCAAAAGGAAGTGATGGAGGCCCTAAGCATAATATCGGATATGTCATAAGTCTTGGCTTTATTTCCAAAAACCAACTTAGCGTCATGGGAGTAACTTATTGCGGTGCGTACCCTAACGATTCCTCAAGATGTGAATTGTTTAAGATGGGTGAAGTTACTGCGTCAATTGATTGGGGCACGGGTGCTGACGGAAATGCCAGTGCATGGATTTATCATCGTAACGGAGGAATAATTACTTTTGATCTTCAACCTGTTACAGCTGAATCAAAAGAAATACTTAAACAAATACTTTCCACTTTCAAATTTACAAATTAGTTCTTAAATAATTTGCCGCCCCGCCTTCGTTAAAACTTCGACTGACAAGTCATCGGTGCGGCTCCGCTGCGTTTTGTGAGTTGGCGAAAACTGTGTTCGAGTTATTTCATGAATACTGCACCAAAAACCGCGCTTTGCGCGGTTTTATTTCTGAGATTGAAAATTCTTGCTAATCTTTGACCACTATTCTTCTCTTTTTTTCTTTTTGAAGTTTGGTTGTCCTTATTGTTAAAATTCCATCCTTTAAAGAGGCTTCAATTCTATTTGGGTCAACCTCAACCGGCAAGATTATTTGTCTCGAAAATTTTCCCCAATAGCATTCTTGAGAAAAATAATCTCCCTTTTCTTCAACTGGTCTTTTTCTTTCTCCGCTAATTGTTATAACATCTCCTTCCAAAGAAATGTCTAAATCTTCGGATTTTACACCGGCAATGGCTGATTGGATGACTAATTCATTTTCTGTTTGATAAACATCTACCGCCAATTGTCCCACCGGTTCTAACCAGGTTTCTTTTGGTTTTTCTTCCACCACTTCTGGAGTTTCTTTCTCTGCCAAAGGTTCAATGGCAGTAGGTTCCAAAGAAGGCTCTTTAATTTCTATTTTTTTTACCTGCCTGCCCTGCCTGTCCGGCAGGCAGGCGGCAGGCAGGGCCTTCGCTTTTCTTGGTTTTTCTTTTTCTTCCTCGCCCGCCGTAGCTTTAGCGGAGGCGGGTTGTTTTCCCTCGCTCTCGGCGGGTATTTCAACCCCCATTCCCTTTTTTAATTTTTCAAAAAAATTTGCCATAAAAATATATAATGCGGATGATGCGAATTTTATGCTAATTTTGCGAACTGCTAATAAAATATTCGCAGTTTGTAGATTAGCATTTATTCGCATCGCATCTGCATTATGTTATTAGCAGTCCGTAGATTAGCATTTTATTCGTAGATTCGCATTATGTTATTTATTTTTTTAATTTCTTAAAGCCAAACGAGACAAAGATAGCCGCAATAGACAGGAGCAAAAGCGGAATTAAAAGTTTTAAACTCCCCTCACCTTTCATTATATAAAAATTGTAAAATCCATGCAAGAGGATAGCCAAAAATAAACCTAGAGAAATTAATTTCCATCTTCGTTTGCCTGCCCCGTAAGAAGCCAAAGGATTTCCTTCAGGGGTATTAAAAAAAGAAAGGCCAATGAAAAAACCGCAGATTCCTGAGGAAAGGGTATGTAAAAAAGTCGCTCCCAAAAACCTCAAAAGCGAAACGTCAAAAATCTCGCTAAAGAGATGATATTTCAAGGGTACCAAAATCAAAATGTTTTCTCCGGCCGCAAATCCCAGGGCTGCAGTTATCATATAAATCATGGCGTCGATTGGTTCATCAAATTCGGGATTCTTTAAAACACCAAATTTAACCATCAAAAATTTTAAAGATTCTTCAACCAGGGCCACTCCTAAAAAAACATTTAAAATGAAGATCACCGAGGAAGAAAAATTTAGTTTCGAAAATTCTCCAAAAATTGCCGTTTCAAGAAAAATTGCCGGGATGGTCGCCAGCATCCCGTAACAGAAAATTTTTAAAATCATCAATTTTGGTTCTGGCCTTACATCTCTTCTTAAATAAAAATTTAGCCAGATCAGACTAGGCAAAATTCCAAAAACAATGTAAAGGGTATAACTTAAAACCTCATTCATCATATTTCCTCACTTTTTCAGTTGCCCAAAAACCGAGATGCTTCCCTAACATCAATCTTGTCTGAGCATCCAAAGCTGGCAGGGCTCCAAAAAAAATCAGGGTAATAGGCAGTAACAACCATTGAAAAATCATTGAAAAATTTTTAAAAAAATTTGAATTTTTTGGTTTAGAAGGCAAAATTTTAAAACTCAAAGCAGCCGAAATAATCATTCCACCCATCGCCAAGGTCATTAAATTACTTACCAGTCTCGGCAAATTATAACTCAAAAGAGTGATATTGAATTTTTCTCCCCCTAAAATTAGGGGTAACCAGCCCAAAAAGAAAATCAAGAGAGAAGAAGTTGACCAGGACCAAAAGCCATCTAAAATATCAATTGAGCGGCGAAGTTTCTCCAGAAAAGAAATTTTCCTATTTTTTAAAAAGCTAAAGAGAAGATAGGGAATGTTTTCTGCTCCCCAGGCCCATCTCCTTTGTTGTTTATATTGACTAATTATTGTCTGCGGTAAATTTTTAGTCAAGACAGCGTCCATTGAAACCGGATAATAAAGGGGAATCACTCTATAATCGCCATCATAAAAAAGATAAGATTTCCAAAAAATTCTTGAGTCATCGGAAACAACATTTTTGGGATAACCAACATCTTCTAAAATTTTAAAAGGCATTGAATGAGAAGAGTAGGTAACCAAGAGCTCCGGTCTTTCCTGTTGCATCATTTGCCAAAAGGTGCCCGACGTTGCTACCACCCTGGAAAAAGCCGGGGCTTGCCAAATGTTATTATTATAGATAGGAATCGGCTGATAGGAAGATCTCTGGGGTTCTGGCACTGTTAGAAAATGAAATGTGAGACAAGCAAAATATTGAGGCTCAGGTTTGGTATCTGCATCAAAATCAGAAACAATAATATTTTCTACGGCGATTTTCAAGGGTTCAATTATTTTTTCTTTAGCCGTTTTTGCGGCGAACGCGATATTAGAACCTTTTCCAGCTATTTCTCCGGGCAAGTCTTTTGGATGGATTGTCACTAAAAATTTAAAAAATTCTTTTGAAAATTTTTCTCCAATTTTCCCTGCCATTTTTTGGTTATCCGTTTCCGCTCTTTCTTCCAAAGCTAATACTATAATCATTTTGTCTTTGGGATATTTTGAATCTAATATCGCTTTTAAAGACTCTTCAACTATTTCTTTTTTTTCTTTGAAAACTGGCAAAATTATTAAATGATAAATCTCCTTCCAATTTTTCACTTCGGTAAGTTTTTCTAGCCAGTTAATTTTTAAATTTTTTTTCATTTGCAAAAAAGAAACTACTTGATGAAAAGCGAGATAACTAACTTTTAGCAGCCAATAAAGGTCAAATAAAATAATAAAAATAGCCACCACTACCGGGGCAAAAGCAGACAAAAGAATTGCCGAAATTAAAGTTCCCCAGGATAAAAACCCCGGAAAGATTTCCAGGAGGCGATATAAAATTTTTTCTTTTTTATTTTCTAAATCCTTGGATTGAGAAATATTTAGGTAATTTCGCATGCGGCGCCAACGGGAGTCGAACCCATCTTAGCAGGATGAAAACCTGCTGTCCTAACCACTAGACGATGGCGCCCTATATCAAAAACTTTTTTAAAAGTTTTTGATCGGGTCGTCATTGGCTTGTTACGACAAGCCGATGAATAGACCAAACCTTTTTAATTTTATCTAAAATTACGGTAATTGTAAAGTATGATAATCTGAGGTTATAATATATGTATGGCATCACCCAAAGTTTACCCCGTTAGAAATTACAAAATCTAGCGGGATGAGAAAACAATTTATTATGATGAGAAAAATAACAGAAATTTCTAACGGGGTTTACGATCCAAAAAAAGTTGAAGATAAAATTTATAACCTTTGGCTAAAGAGTGGTTTTTTTAATCCTGATAAACTACCTGGCAAGAGGACCAAAGCCTTTACCATTATTATGCCGCCCCCCAATGCTAACGGTTCCCTTCATATTGGGCATGCCGTTTTTGTTACCCTTGAGGACATTATGATTAGGTATCAGAGAATGCGAGGCAAAAAAACTTTATGGCTGCCCGGAGCCGACCACGCCGGGTTTGAAACCCAGGTAGTCTTTGACAAAAAATTAGAGAAAGAAGGACGTTCAAGGTTTCAAATTTCTCGGGAAAAATTATATCAAGAGATGCTTCAATTCACTTTAGAAAATAAAAAAATAATGGAACGACAAATTAAAAAATTGGGGGCTTCCTGCGACTGGTCAAGAGAAAAATTTACTTTAGACCAAGACATTATTAAGGTTGTCTATCAAACCTTTGAAAAATTGAAAAACGACGGACTTTTGTATAAAGGAAAAAGAATTGTCAATTGGTGTACCAAACATCAAACCTCTCTTTCGGATCTGGAAGTAAAATATGAAGAGAGAAAAGATCCTCTTTACTATATAAAATATGGGCCCTTTACTTTGGCAACAGTAAGGCCAGAAACCAAATTCGGGGATACGGCTTTGGCCGTTCATCCCAAAGATAAAAGATATCAAAAATTTATCGGAAAAGAAATTGAAGCCCGAGGACTTTTGGGTCCTTTCAAAATTGAAGTGATCGCCGATGAATCAGTTGACCCTGAGTTTGGTACGGGGGTAGTTAAAGTTACTCCTGCTCACGACCCGGTTGATTTTGAAGTGTGGCAAAGACATAGAGAAGAAATTCCAGGCCCAAAACAGGTTATAGATAAATTCGGAAAACTTAACGAACGTACCGGACCCTATCAGGGAATGAAAGTAATTGAAGCACGTCAAAAAATTGCTGAAGATATGGCTAAAAAGGGACTCCTTGACCCAAAGAAAATTGACTATAATTACAAACACAACGTGGCCGTCTGTTATAAATGCGGCTCAATCATTGAACCTATGATTTTAGACAACCAGTGGTTTATTAAAACGACAGAAAAACCGAGGTCAGGAAAATATTCTTTGAGAGATTTGGCGGTAAAAGCTGTTAAAGAAGGAAAAGTGAAATTTATTCCTACGCGTTTTGAGAAGATTTTCTTTTACTGGATGAAAAATATTAAGGACTGGAATATCTCCAGGCAAATTGTCTGGGGGATAAGAATTCCGGACAAAGAGAATATCGCGGGCGACGTATTTGATACCTGGTTTTCTTCCGGTCAATGGCCATTTGCTACTTTAATGACAACCGAAAAAGGAGATTTTAAGAAATTCTACCCTGCGACCGTGATGGAGACTGGTTGGGACATTTTATTTTTTTGGGTGGCCAGGATGATTATGCTGGGGTTATACGTGACAAAAAAAGCACCTTTTAGGTATGTTTATTTACATGGTTTGGTGCGTGACAAAGACCGTCAAAAAATGTCAAAGTCCAAAGGTAATGTTATTGATCCCCTGGGAGTGGTTGATATTTATGGTGCCGATGCTCTCAGAATAGCTTTAGTGATTGGAAACACGCCGGGGTCCGACCCTATTATTTATGAAGAAAAAATTCGCGGCGAGCGGAACTTTACTAACAAGATCTGGAATGCCAGCCGCTTTGTTTTAATGAACCTTACCGATTTTAATCCAAAAACCCAGCCAAAACTTACAAAAAAAGACAAAAAAACCCTCAAATACTTGAAGGGATTTACCAAAGAAATTACCCGATTAATGGAGTCTTTCAAGTTTTATAGAGCGGCTGAAAAAATTTATCATTATTTCTGGCACAACTTTTGCGACCAGATTATTGAAGAACAAAAACCCCGCCTTCAAAGTAAAAATAAAAATGACAGGAATGGCAGCCAATATTTGCTTTTAGAAATTTTAAAAACCAATCTTAAACTCTTACATCCTTTCATCCCTTTTATCACCGAAGAGATTTATCAAAAATTGCCAAATAAAAAAAAGTGCCTAATGATTGAAGACTGGCCTGTTTAATCTGCCAGATTAAACATCGCTTTCGTATATTGGTACTTTTTTCGTATTTCGTAGCTATTCTAAATGAATTCTTTTTTTAAATTCTTCTAGTTTTCTTTTTAATAAGGGCTCGTATTTCAATTCCGGGTCTTTGACTAAAAGTTCTTTTGCGTTTTCTCTTATTTTTTCAACCTTTAAAACATCTCTTAAAGAATCCATAGCTAAGTCGGGAATCCCCCATTGTCGCGCTCCGCTAAAATCTCCCGGCCCTCTAATTGCCAAATCTTTTTCTGCCAATTCAAAACCATTTTCGCAAGAAACCAATGCTCTTAATCTGGCGTTTATAGTTTTTGAATACATTTCGGTGAAGAGAAGACAATAAGATTGAAAAACAGATCTTCCCACCCTTCCTCTAAATTGATGAAGTTGGGCCAACCCGAATCTTTCCGCCCCCTCAATGAGCATTATAGAAGCATTGGGTATATCGATTCCTACTTCCACTACCGAAGTTGAAACTAAAATATCGATTTTATCTTCCTGGAATTTTTTCATTACTTCTTCTTTTTCCTCGGTTTTCATTTTCCCGTGTAGCTGACCTACTTTTAAATCGGGGAAAATTTCTTTTGAAAGTTTTTCAAATTCTTTTTTTACCGCTTTTACCTCTGCCCAGCTTATTAGTTGTAAGTTGTCAGTTGTAAGTTGTAAGTTGTTTGCTGGCTCTATTCTTGGACAAATAACAAAGGCCTGTCTTCCCTCTTTTATCTGTTCTCTAATAAAATCATAAGCCTCTTTCCTTTTTTTTGGCGGGATAACTTTCGTAATGATTTTCTTTCTTCCCTTTGGTAATTCCTGAATTAGAGAAATATCCAAATCGCCATAAATGGTCAGAGCCAGTGTTCGGGGGATAGGAGTGGCAGTCATTGAAAGAAAATGGGGAATGGTCTTCGGGTACCCGCCCGAAGGGCTTTGGCAAAGGCGGGCCCTTTGTTCTACTCCAAATCTGTGTTGTTCATCAATTATCACTAAAGCCAAATTTTTAAATTTTACCCCCAAGGTTCCTTTTGAGTTTTTTTGGTTTTGGATCAAGGCATGGGTGCCGATTAAAATATCAGTTTCTCCATTTCTTGTTTTTTCTAAGAGTTCTTTTCTGGGAATTTTTTTACTTTTAAAATAACTTTCTTTACCCGTAATTAATCCGATATTAATTTTGGATTTCTTTAGAAACTGGCTAAACGTTTTAAAATGTTGTTT
>Ga0210050_1004473_pt1 | contig 11635 bp, 19 predicted proteins | sample CryGey132114_all_FD_185463 | JGI IMG/M metagenome (GOLD analysis project Ga0210050, IMG submission 185463) | Groundwater microbial communities from aquifer - Crystal Geyser CG22_combo_CG10-13_8/21/14_all (SPAdes) (version 2) | ecosystem: Environmental > Aquatic > Deep subsurface > Groundwater ...
CTTTCGTAAGTAAATTCTGGGCAATTTTGAACAGAAATGACATCGGCTATCTTTTTATCCAAAAACAAACCGTTTTTGTCGGGCGAAAATGTTGAATACCCTTTCATATTGCCTATTTCTATCAAATATCCCTGCATCAATGCGTGGCTAATTGCGATTTTTTCTTGCTCGCTTTTTTCAACCTTTGGATTGAGATGGTCTGGTAGTTTGTTTAAATGCTCGGACAAAGCCCACAATCCGGGCATAATTTTTGTAAATCTTTTATCTCGTTGTACTCTTTCGTTGATTGTGCGATCTGGTGTTTTACCAATAAATGTTTTTAACTTCGGTGCTTCATCGTGTAATTGTTTTAAAGTCGCAAAATAACCGTGATTTAACATCACTCGTTCTATTGCTTCTGACCATGTTGATTGTTTGTTATCCATAATTTTGTAATTTAATTATCTCATAATTTTACGCATAAGATAATGCTGGCATTATGCCGTCGTCGTTATAACTCAAAAGCAGATGGCGAAAATTATTCTTTTTAATAATTTCGCCAAGTGCTTTTATTCCCGATTTTGAATTACAAAATTCGGATTTCTGCTCTTCGTAATCCCTCATTCCGGTAACGCCTTTAATTTCGGGTTTGTCCCATTTTGCGATAGTTTCCAAGATATGATAGTTCGGCGCATATTGTCGCTCATTGTAAGGCGGGTCAAGATATAAAATATCAATACCTTTTATTTGGTCAAAAACATTTAAGCCGTTGATATTAAATACTTTGTGGGTTTCGTCACTCTTGATAATTTCCGGCACTTCAAGCGTTATTTTTTTAAACGCTCGCTTGTCCCACTCTTTGAGAAAGGCGGAATAAGTTCCGCTAATATTTGCAACAAACGGCACTGCTTCGATAAGCGAGCAAAGCAAGAAAAAATACTCTTGCTCATTAAGTAGATTTGATTTTTCCCATTCCTCAATTTTTTCTCGTATTGTGTCAATTCGTTTAGCGTTGTCGCCAGTAAAGTATTTGCGAATATTTGTTTGACCTTGCGTGCCTTCCGGTGAATAGTTTTTATAAATAAATCCTTCAATTCCTTCTAAATTATTAAGGTATTTAATTATTTCTTTTGCGCTTTGGCTATCGCTAGTGAAAAGAGTTTCCTCAACCGGATCAATTTTTAGATGTTTCAATAATTTCGCAAATTTAGGATATTGATTTTGTTCAATATAAACTTTCTGCAAAACATAAGAAAAATATAGAAGATCAGATGAAATAATTTTATAGCCGAGTTTCTTAAAATGTTTAGCGACGCTTCCTGTTCCGGCAAAAAGATCACAAAAAACATTACCCCTTATGTCCCTTTCTTTGATAAAGGTTTCTATAAAACCAAGTAAGTTTTCTTTACAACCAATAAATCGCATAATTTCTCAATATTACATTTTTAATCATATTAAATTCCCCCCTTAACCATTTTTCTGAATGTTCCTTGCATAAATGGATATTATCCTCCTCAATCGGTTCCTCGAGATCGCAGGCTAAAAATTTTTAATCTTCTCTGTACTTGCCATTTTTATCTATTGTAAATCTCATCCAAGCTTTTTGAAAATTAACTGCCGCTCCCGTATCGCAAAAATCGCATTTTATAATATTTTTGTTTTCTCCGTTCATATTTTTTTCACCATTTTACCAATCATTTCCATCTCGTCTGTAAATAAGATAATAGGATATTTAGGATTTTCGGGTTTCAGAAAAACATACGGCGGCTTATCTTGGGAAATAAAACGTTTAACGGTTGTACCGTCGAGAGTTTGAGCTAAAACTATATCGCCGGAAACAAATTCTTTTGTTTTTTTGAATAAAATCAAATCCCCATCTTCAATGTTAGCATTGATCATTGAATCGCCCATAACGCGAACAATCATCACGTCATCGGCAATAGTTTCAACATCTTTTGACAACGGCTGCCACGCGTTTATTTCTTCTATCGCCTCGGTAAAACCGCCCGCCGAAGTAAAACCAACAACTGGCGCCAACGGACGCACGCTTATCGCTTTATATCCTTTTTTAAGAATTTTAATACCGCGGGCAGAACCTGCTTCCCTATTAATAAAATTATTCTTTTCTAAAATAGAAAAAATATCTAAAAGCGATTGATTTGATGATATATTTAATTTTTCTTTTAGTTCGCTAAAAGACGGCGGGAAACCGGCCGTAATTAGATTATCGTAAATTATTTCCAAAACTTCTTTCTGCCTTTTTGTGATAATTTTGTTTTTCATACTTATTCAATTATAATACCCGACCAAATGGTCGGGTGTCAATAGTATAGGGTGTGGATAACACGGATGTTGATTATTTCTTCAAATATTTCTTTCCTTACCGAGTCCCGCTTAGCGGGATGAAGGTGGAGAAGAAAGGAACTTTCTTTGACTCAACTTGTCGGGCAGGAAAGATTCCTTGGAGTATTTTTCATAATTTTTTCCATAATTCAATTCTTTCATCAGTTTTGTTTCCGGATTCCGCAAATGCAAAGGTATGGCTAAGTTCCCGTATTTTTTAACGTCTTCCATAGCTTTCATATAGGCCTCGTAACAGCTTCTGTCTTTTTTACATTGGCACAGATAAACTACTCCATGCGCCAAGTTAATGCCGCATTCGGGCAACCCGATTATTTCCACGGCCCTAAAAACATCATTAGCCACCACCAAAGCCGTAGGCTGGGCCAAGCCTATATCCTCTGAAGCGAAAATAACCATTCTCCTTGCTATGAATTTGGGATCTTCACCGGAATCAATCATCCGCGCCAAATAATATAAAGCCGCATCCGGCTGACTTGCCCTCATGCTTTTGATAAAAGCTGAAATAGTGTTGTAATGCTCCTCCCCTTTTTTGTCGTATCTTAAAAACTTTGACTGGAGAGCGTTTTTTAAATTCTCCACCGTGATTTTCTTGTAAAGCTCTTGCGTATTTTCCAGCATGGTTATCGCCTGTCTGGCGTCGCCGTTGGCCATATTAATCAGCCAATCTTCCGCTGATTTTGCCATTTTAAAACCCGTTCTTTTAATTATGGCTTTCATATTTTCATCGGAAAGTTCGTTTAAAACAAAAATCCTGCATCGGGAAAGCAGGGGCGGTATCACTTCAAAGCTCGGATTTTCGGTAGTGGCTCCGATCAAAACTATCTCCCCTCTTTCAACGTAAGGAAGCAGAAAGTCCTGCTGGGATTTGTTAAAGCGGTGTATTTCGTCTAAAAACAAAACCTTGGGAACCCCTTGTGAATCTTCGTCCAATATCTTTCTGATATCCGCTTTCCCGGCCGAAACCGCGGACAATTCGTAAATTTTTGCGTTCAGGCTGTTTGCGTATATCTTAGCCAAAGTCGTTTTTCCGGTTCCCGGAGGCCCCCAAAAAACAAAAGAAAACAAATGCTTTTGTTTTATGGCAATATTCAGGGGCTTTCCGTCCCCCACTAAATGCTCCTGCCCGAAAAATTCCTCCAAATTTTTAGGCCTGATTTTTGACGCCAATGGCTCCATACCCCGTAGAAGAATTTCGAATGGGCGAAAGCCCAATCAATATCTTTTTCGAAATCCTTCTTTTTTAATTTATAATTGTTTTATATTTATTACCTATTTTATTTTACTTTCGCCCAGTGAAGATATTTTCGAAATTTCTCTACGGGGCATAAAAATTATTTCCTTGTTTTAAATAATTTTATTTTTTAACTCTTTTTTAATCTCTCTCCCGAGCGACAGCGAAGGGGGAAGAAGAAATTTTACTTTCTTCGCCCTCCATTCCGGAAAAATTTTCGCCACCAATTCCCAAAAATTTTTGGAATGATTAAGTTCCCTTAAGTGGCAAATTTCATGCACAATTATATAGTCTCTTGCCTTCTCTTCTAGAAACAAAATCTTATAATTAAAGTTCAGATTGCGCTTTTTTGAACAGCTGCCCCAGCGAGTTTTCTGATTTTTTACATTAATCTTGTTATAATGGAAACCATATTTTTTGTTGAAATACTTGATTCTTTCTTCCACCAATATCTGGGCTTTATATCTGTAGTTCAGATAATCTTTATGGCTATATCGAATAATTTGCCTGCCTTTAAACTGTTTGAAATAAGAGATTTTTGAAAAAAGCCATTGCGCTTTTTCTCTAATAAATTTCTCAACAATTGTCTCTTCTAGATCGTGCGGCATAGTGACAACAATAGATCCATTACAATATACGACAAGTCGCATCCTTCGCGCCCTTTTGCTTTTGCGTAAGGTATAGGCAACTTTTTTATTTTGCAAGATAATCTGTTTTTTCATATTTTTCTATTTTTCTCGCAATACCTACCTTGTTAAAAATAGAGTTGACACCATTTTCCCACCCTCAACGCTTCGTTGCCGACACTATAACATATCTCCAGCCATCATTTTTTAGAATGTTTTTATATTCGGCTGCCGTCGTTAAATTCACAAAACATTTTTGGAGGCCAAACAATTTAATCAATTGATAGGGTAAAAATGCAAAGAAATAAAATTTTTCAAGCATTGGTATAACTCGTTTAGTTATTTCATCAATGGATATATTGATAAATCCCGCCTCTTCTAATATTTTCGAGAAGTTTCCGTGAATGAAATTAGGCAAGCTGTGCATGCCGCTTCCTTCAATAATTATTTTTTCAATTTTCTGCAATTTCGGCGGTATTTCCGAAGATGCTTTCATAGTGTATTCGCATAAAACAATTTTCCCGCCAGGCTTCAAAACGCGCCAAAACTCCTTTAAAACTCTTCTGTAATCAATGGCATGGACTAATGTTTCTATCGCATAAACACCATCGAATGTGTCATTTCCAAAGTCAAGCGTTGAATAATCCATTATTTTAAAATCAACATTTTTCAAATCTCGTTTTTCTTTTTTTCTGTTAGCCTTCTCGATATTAAAATCTAGGATGTCAATGCTAGAAATTCTTATTTTGTATTTGTCGGCTAAATAAAAAGCGGTTTCGCCTTCTCCGCAACCAGCGTCTAGCAAGTAGGGATTATTTTTCAAAGCGAGTTTTTCATAAACTTTTGCCATCATTAATTTCTGGGCTTCTTTGATTGAGATATTTTCTTTTCCGACTGGATAATAACCAAAATGTTTAATACCTTTTAGTATAAAACCGTACCACAAGCGCGACCCTAGAGTTTTGTAATACTCAATGATTACTTGTTTTTTGTTTTCCATAAACTTCCTACTGCAGGCGAAGACTGATTTTTATGTGTCGCTGGAACTATTCTACAGCCCTTTGCAATTTCCGGCCGGGCTGTCTATTGTAGATGTTTGACATCTACAAATGCATTTTTTATCTTTTCAAATTCTCTAATCTCGACAAATTCTTTTGCCTTCCAGCGATTAGCACCTCTCATCTTGTGAGAATTAATGGTGTCAGACAACATTTTCCTTTAAAAGGAGTTTTGGCTGTTCTTGGGATTCCTAAATCCTTTTCCAATAATATAAAATTCTCTGCTTTTTTTAATTACTGCTCTTGGTTTGAATCTTTTTGCAAAATCAAAATATTTTTTCACTTTTTTTAAAAATTCGCAGCTTTTTTCGTTTTCAAAAATCTTACAGACAAAATTTCCTCCGGGCAACAAAACTGATTTTGCGATTTCAAAAGATTTTTCTGCCATTTCTAAAGACTTTCCGGAATCTAAAAATTTTACGCCCGAGGTTTTTGGCGACAAATCGGAGACCACCGCGTCAAATTTATCTTTAAAAACCAAGTCCGCCGCAGCGGGCGAAGGTGGAGATGAAGCTTTAGCTTCATCGACTTCGGGTCTCTCTAAATCAAAAGCGCTTCTTTTAATGAAAACGATATTGGCTTTTTGGGGTATTTTGGTCTCTTTAATATCAATACCAATCACCTTTCCTTTGTCTCCCACTTTTTGAGAAATATACAAAAGCCAGGAACCCGGAGCTGCACCCAAATCTAAAACCCGGCTGTTCTTCTTGATAATTTTATATTTTTCGTCTATCTCTTTTAGTTTATATACCGACCTGGCGGGGTATCCCTCTTTTTTTGCCAATGTCGTGTAAAACTCTTCTTTTCTGTCTTTCCTGTACATTATTTTAAAATTACCATTTTAAAAAAATAAAAGAATCGTAAGAAAACCAAGCGTTATTCCTAAAATAGAAGAAAAAATATCGTCTAATGTGATGGCTTTGTCCAGTAATTCTTTGCCGCCAGATAGAACAATCCCGGCAATTAAAGCCGCGCTCATTGCAAAAACATCAGAGGCGTTCAAAAGGTATTTGTAAAAAGAAAAAATTATGATCATAAACAGAATAATTATCGTAACTTTGAAAAAGTGGTGATACCAGTAGCCCCATTTGAAAAAAAGTTCATGGGTGACCGTTGTTCGTGAATATAGCGGTCGGGATCTCTTTTCAAAAACAACCATCCGCCGATGGTGATTGAAACTAAAATAATTGTCACTATCTGAACTAACATAATGATATTTTGTTAACTTTGTGGTTCGGATTTTTCTCCGATTAAATAATAAGCGTTCCGGTCCTTATTTAAAAATTTTGTTTTGAATTAATTTTTTGAAAAAAGTTCAACTAATGATGGCGGAGAAAGAATTTTACTTTCAGCTCCCAATATCGTTTCTAATTTTTCCACCAGCCAATTCCCGAACCTGCCGAAATTTACTTCTTCAATAATCACCTTTCCGTTTTCTTTTAAAACTCTCCTAATTTCTTGGCTGGCGATTTGTTGGTATTGAAAATGGTGAAAGGCGTCAATAATAATTGCTTTATCAAAATAACCGTCGCCAAAAGGAATATTATCTGCTTTGCCTAAAACACAATTCACGCCTTGATGCTTTTTACACTGCAAAATCATGCCTTTTGACGCATCCAGCACCGTTATTTTTTGAACCTTGCCTACAAAAAATTTGGCAATTCTCCCGCTTCCTCCACCCAAATCCAAAACCCTGTCGGTTATTTTAAAATCTGCTAATTTAAATAATGTTTTAAAAGTTTCTTCGTCGCCGGAAAGAACTTTCTCATAAATCGGAGAAATCAAATCAAACAAATTCATAAGGATATTTTAATTTATGTATATCAATTTCCTACCGCCTGCTTTTGCAACGAAATTATAGACAACAAATAACGTCTTTTCTTTCAATCACAATTTTCCAGCCCAGCCTTTTAGCGTAGCGGTAAAGTTTCAAGTTGGGATTAAAGCAAATGGGATTATCTACCATTTTCAAAAAAGGGATATCGCCTTCCGTGTCGCCCACTCCGACCGAACCCTTCAGTGTCAATTTCTCTTTTTCAACCGCCCGCTTTAAAATCTTGGCCTTGCTGAAAATTAACTCGGAATAGAGCATTTTTCCGGTAAACTTTCTTTGTTTATCCAATTCAAATATCCGACCGTATACTTTATCAAATCCCAGTTTTTTGGCAAATTCTTTGACGATTTTTTGGGGCGAATGAGAAATCGCCAAAAGATAGTAATTTTTCTTTTTCAAATTTCTGAGCAGGTCGCGCGAGTAGCGATAATTCCGGTTTTTGTGAAAAGCCGCCACTTTTCTGGCCACCCTTGAAAACTTCTCATACTTTACGCCTTTGATATTTGAGTCAAAAGCTTTAATCACTGCCCCAATGTAATCTTCGTAAGGTCCCTTTTTGTCCAGCCAATTTTGGCAGGCCTTAACATATATTCTGCTTACTTTTGCAGGAAAAATCCCCTGTTGGACAAGGGCGTCGGTTAACTCAATCAGCAAGCTAGAACGGAAAATCGTGCCGTCAATATCAAAAATAGCCACTTTTTTCATAAATTTTCAAATTTTTGCGATTTTTGGCCGCCCCCTTCGCCGTGTCTCGGTCGGGGTCTTATATTAAGATTTTAGCATAAATTTTTTCAATGAAAAACCGCCTTTGAGATAATCTCTCCAGCGGTTTAGATATTGAGCAGGTTTATCATAAACCCGCTTCAGCTTTGGTTACAATCCGATTCTTCTTTCCCTCTCGGTCCTCATATGAGCCGACTCGAGGATCAAGATAGAACTTCTTTCTGCCGCTAGGAAGCCGTACCTCAAAGCATGGCCGCCTGCCCATAGCAGGGTCTGTGGTCACAAAGACGTGGCGGATAACCTTTAGGGGTTTCCCTTTGTTCGAATCCCCCTCATACTCAGGAATGTAATAGAACTCCCCGTGCAGTTCTTCACCCTGCTCAACTTTTTTAGTTAAGTGATAGTAGAAATGCACGAGCCTCGCGAAAAAATATCCCAGATGCTCCATATTGTCCTCCTTTCTTGAATGTCGGTTATTTTAACACAAAGCCAATCTAAAAAAGTGCTAATATTAACATAGCACTTTTATTGGTTTTTGTCAAGTAATTTCGATTTTGGCTCTAAAATAATTTACGTAGATATTTACGTAAATACCTACGTAATTGATTTTAAGGGAAATTTCGGGCGAAAAATCCCGCCCGCCGCGTGGAAAATTATTTTATAATTTTCTTTACGCGGCTGGCAGCCTCGGTCTGGAACCGGCAAAAATTAATAATTTACAAAATAGCGAATCTTTGCTTGCGACTTCAGGGTGGTTATCAAGGCATCGGCCTCTTTATTGAGTTTTTGATTTCTCAGCTCATTTTTTATCTGAGCAGTAGCCGTTGCTTCCTGCCCTTCTGGAATTGAAATCGCATTATCCTTAATATACTGCGCTACTTCTTCATCCGTAACGTTTATTTTGTCTGCAACCAATTTTTCTACTTTCTTTTGGAAAATAATCTGCTTCTTTAAATCATCCATACTCATGCCCTGAGCTGAAAGCGCCGCCTCGAGCGTGCTGCCCTGCGCGATGACCTGATCTTCAATTTTTTTTATTTCCCCATTAATTTCGTCATTGCTTACAACAATTTTCTTTGCGCTCACCTCGTTCTGAACGAGCTTTTCGATGATAAGAGAATCTAATAAATTTTTGCCTGACGCTTTTTCAAGCTTTTGAATTATGCTCAGCCGACTTATCGGGCTGCCATTGACGGTTACCGCGATGAACAAACCTTTATAAATATAAGCTAACACGCCCAATGCTATAATAACCACGATAAGAATAATGGTTTTTACGCTGATTTTTGGCGAAGAGAACTTCGTTCTCTTCTTCACCTTCGCTTCTATAAATGGAAGCTCGGTTATTGGTTTTTTATCAGCTTTTTGTTGATGCTCCTGGCTGTTAGTCGAAGAGGATAAATCCTCTTTTCCACCCTTCGCTGCGGCTCGGGTAGGCGATGAACTTCGTTCATCTTCACCCTTCGCTAACGCTCGGGTAGGCGATGAACTTCGTTCATCTTCACCCTTCGCTAACGCTCGGGTAGGCGATGAACTTCGTTCATCTTCACCCTTCGCTAACGCTCGGGTAAATGATTCTGCTTGAATTGTGTTGTTGTCCATAAAATTAAGGTTAAAAATTATTAAAACTGCTTAAATGCTGTCTGTCCTGAACAAAATCTTTACCCCGTTAAATTTACGAAGTAAATTTGTTCGGGGCGAACTTTTTTCCGGGAAAATTTTACTCCGTTGGGTCGCCTTTGGCGACTCCTTCGGGGCCCGCCCTCGCTCCTGCCCCGTAGTGAACGCGAAACGTTCTACTACTGGGGTTTCCGCCGCCGCCGAATTTCGTGCCAGTGAAACTGGCGCGCCGCCTATTGAACTTTTTTTAGGTCTTGCCAAGAATATTGTTTAACCTTTCCAGTTTTATCAACAGAAAAAATATAAAGCAAAAGTTTTTTGGCGACTTGCCAAGGTAATCGACGAACCGCAATTTTGGCGCTTGATTCGGGTAAGCCTAGTCCATAGTAATATCGGGCCTTACCGGCTTTCATTCTTGTAATAATTTGGCCCAGTGAATAAACAAAATTTGTCTCTTGCATTGATTTTGCCGATTTGGCTGATGATTCTCCTTTTGTCTCAATTAGAAAATAACGCGAGTATTTGTTGTGCCTAACACGAATATCGACTCCTTGTTCTGACCTTTCTTTTTCGCGAAGATTTCTTGCCCAACCTTTTCTTTCTAAATATTTAATAATCGCCCGCCTTACAAATTTTTCAGAAATAGATTTTTGCATATTTAATTTACAATTGGTGGTAATTGTTTTTTAAATCTTTCGACACATTCTTTACAAAACATTTTCTTATGAAGTGAGTGTAAGAATTTATCTTTTATTTCCTCCGAATAATAACAATCTCCTTCTTTGATAAATTGTTTACACAGCTGACATTTAAAAGTATCAGTGGCTACTCTCTTTTTTAAAATTTTGAAATTATCATATTTACCCATTTTTTTATTTTGTGCTATTTTGCTTCGATTGCTAAGTTATTTTACATCTTTCACGAACTCCTCCGGCGATCTGTGGAGAAAAAACTATAGATTATCTTCCACGATGAGTGGCTATGGAAACTATTGAAAAAATATCCTTTCCTTTCTTTAGTGCTTCCAATAATTTCTTAAACATATACGCTTCGGGCATATTTGTTTTTTCTTGAATAAACTTCAATAAGCTTCTGAAAAGAATTTATAAGTACCATCATCGTATATTTCTATAACTTCATTGTTTGGTAATTTTAATTTATTTTTTAACATAGACAGGTTTTTATTTAAAACAATTGTTTTGGAAAGAATATCTAATCCCCAAAACGTTGCGTAATTTTTCTTAATTAGAAAAAAATTATTTGTATTAGCGATTTTGTCAAATCCCATATCTCTTTTTAAATAAATTATTTTCTAAACTTATAATCTCGTATGTTTTTGAATGCCATTTGGACACTTCTTCATAACCTAGAAATGCAACTCTTTTTTGAATGGGAGAAAAGGCGGTTAATAACGCTTTATTTTCAAATTCTTGTCTCCTTATATCATCAGCCACAATAAAAAACTCTACATAGAAATCTTGTAGCTCAACAAATTTCAAGAGAGAATTTTGTATATCAGTTGAATGCTCAATTTCAAATAGCTTACTCGGCATTTTTCTTGGGTTAAACCACGATACATCAATCGTCTGTGTTTTATGTATGATGTAATCATAACCAAATCTGTAAAATTCTTTTATTGAGGTAATATCGCCAAGTTTTTTGCCAAGGAAATCTTTATTCTTGTCTTGATGTGGAATAAAGGTTTGATACTTTTTTAGATTACCAATTTCAACGAGCAGTCCTTGATAATATGCGTGATTAAATTCCTCTTTTTTTGACCTTGATACTTCCTGGGTCGGCAATATATCAAAAGGTAGATTCTCTCTAAAACTTTTCAAAGCCCAAAGACCCGGTTTTATCTTGAAGAAAAATCTTTCGTCTTGAACAATGCGACGGATACTCGCAAAAGGCGTTTTTGTCTTCCACTCAACATCTGGTACTTTTAAGACTTCTTGATTAAGATAACCAAGGGTAGCAAAGCCGCCGTTCTGTTCCATTACTTTTGTAACTGCTTCATATTGTTTCATATGTTTAAATTACACGTATACTCATCTCTAATATGGCCTTGAATTTAAGAACCTCAATAAGTTTCCGAACATTACTTTTTATAATTGCATAACAATCCATTAAATCTTTGTTTAGATCGGAAAGGATAGCTTTATCCGGTTTAAGGTGGAAAAAAACTGCTCCACCACCGATA
>Ga0210050_1004476_pt1 | contig 11632 bp, 12 predicted proteins | sample CryGey132114_all_FD_185463 | JGI IMG/M metagenome (GOLD analysis project Ga0210050, IMG submission 185463) | Groundwater microbial communities from aquifer - Crystal Geyser CG22_combo_CG10-13_8/21/14_all (SPAdes) (version 2) | ecosystem: Environmental > Aquatic > Deep subsurface > Groundwater ...
TTGTGGTTCGGAGACAGAGAACAACTTTGGGTTTGTGAATATTATCCCACAACCCTTGCAGGAGCAGTACACCACCCATGAGTATCCACCCGGCCCGTAAATGCCATTACTCTTCCGTACCTCGTTGTACTCATCATGTCCGCACAGTCGACACTTGAAGATCTCTTTTTGGTTCTCCATGATCGCCACCTTCTTTTGTTTATTGGTTTCCAAGCTTCCTAAAAGTATTTGTTTTAAAAGAGCAATATTTCCGATAACTCGTTTTTATGTGTATAAATGGACTGATAATATGAAAGTTTTGTTGTTAATGCGAATTTATGATATTATTATCTTAATTATAAAATACACCTATGAAAATAAATATGCAAGAAATATTAGAGAAAGTCAGGCGGGAATTAAAAATCCGCTATTACAGCCAGAAAACGATTAAAACTTATGTTTTTTGTATTGCTGAATATCTGCGATATAAAAAAGTAAATTATAGAAATCTTGACGAAGAGAATATCAAGAGTTACCTTTTGCAATTAAAAGATGGGGGTAAATCCTCACAAACGATAAATTTGCATCTAAATTCAATAAAATATCTTTATCGCGATGTTTTTAAGAATTTAAAAAAAATTGATATTAAATTTGCCAAAAGGACACAAAAATTACCGGTTGTTTTATCACGTATTGAGATTAATAAAATACTTGACGCAATCCAAAACCAAAAGCACAGATTGATTATTTCTTTGTCCTATGGCGCTGGGCTGCGGATAAGCGAGGCACAGAATTTAAAAGTTAAAGATATTGATTTTGATGAACTGACAATTCATATTAAAAACGCCAAAGGCAAAAAAGACAGGATTACAATTTTGCCGGAAAAAATCAAAAATGATTTGCAAAAAGCTTTATCATTTAAAGACCAAAATGACTTTATTTTTGAAAGCGAGCGAGGTGGAAAATTATCAACACGAACTCTGCAGAAAATTTTTGAAAAGGCATTAATGAAAGCCGGAATCAAAAAACTGGCGACTTTTCATTCTTTGCGCCATAGTTTTGCCACACATTTATTAGAAAATGGAACTGATATTCGCTATGTTCAGGAACTGCTTGGTCACCAGAATATTAGAACAACACAAATTTATACTCATGTTACCAATCCAAATTTAAAAAACATCAAAAGTCCATTATGAAGTTTTATATTGAAACAATCGGTTGTCAGCAAAATGAATATGATGCCTTGCAACTGGCGATTTTTTTGAAATCGGCCGGAATGATCGAAGTTGATAGCCCCAAAAATGCCGAAGTAATTTTCATTTTAGCTTGCTCGGTGCGCCAAACAGCAGTTGACCGAATTTTCGGACGGATTAGAAATTGGAAAAAAGAAAAATCCATAAAACCTAAACGATCGTTCAAAATCCTTGTGACTTCTTGCTTGACGCCGGAAGATCAGAAAAAAATTAAAGAGAAAGGTGCTTACTATTGGAACTTTGGCGATGTGAAAAATTTAGAAAAAATTCTTGACATTAAAATCAGCAATAGAACAATCGGGCAATCGAGCAATTCTGTATTTGTACCGATTATCTCCGGCTGTGACAATTTTTGTTCCTATTGCATTGTGCCGTATTTGCGCGGGCGGGAAAAATCGCGACCAATAAGTGACATTATCGAGGAGGTAAAAAGATTAATATCCTACTTCTCTACTGCGCAGTATAGAAGTGAAAAGCCAGAAATTATTTTGCTCGGTCAAAATGTTAATTCCTATAAATACGGATTTGCTAAGTTACTAAAAATTCTAAATGATTTACCGGGGGAATTTAAAATTAGATTTTTGACTAATCATCCGAAAGATATGACTGATGATGTAATCAATGCGATTGCCACTTTGCCAAAGATTAAAAAAGAAATTCATCTGCCGTTGCAATCGGGATCGGATAAAATTCTGAAAGCAATGAATCGACCATATACAGCCGAAGAGTATCTTCGGCTAGTCAAAAGTCTAAAATCGAAAGTCCATAAAGTAAAAATTACAACTGATATTATTGTTGGTTTCCCAGGCGAGACGGAGGAAAATTTTCAAAAAACTGTAGAAGTTTGCAAAAAAGTCGGTTTTGATTTGGCCTATATTAATAAATACTCACCGCGTAAAGGCACCGCCGCTTACAAACTCGGAGATCCAATTATATGGGCAGAGAAGCAAAGAAGGTGGCGGATTTTAAATGAGCTGATAAATAAAATTTAGTTATTATCATTTGCAGGACTGCATAATCCGTATATTATCTAAAAAACAGCTTCTTAACTATTGACAGGAAGCTGTTTTTAGTTTAGAATGTTTCTTGCGTGGTGACGAACTAGATTGGTATCGCTCCCCCCGGCACACCAACTAGCCGCCACCACGCATAAAAGACAACTTCGCCTTCCCAGGCGTTGCACAACCTCGAGACTGTCCACTTTGGACAGTCTCGCTCACGTTTTATAGGTATTTTCCGTTTCTTCGGCTTTTATATCATCAAGAACTATCTTTTTTGCATTGGGTGTGAAATCTTCTATTAACTTCTTTGACTTGGCTAGATATTTTTTTGCCTTATTGAGCTCTCCCAAATTGGCATAAGCATTAGCCAGCATTCCATAACCTTGAGTATAACGACGGGTCATGATGTGTTTTTGTTTTTTAGCATCAAAAATTCTCATAGAAACTTCAAGTGCTTCTATTGTTTTCTCATACTTTTTCATACTTAGATAGAGCTCTCCAAGATGTCCCCAAGCAGTGGCGAGAAAAAACCAATTATCGGTCTTTTCGAGGATTTTAATACTCTTCTTAATTTCTTTTTCTGACAACTCATACTTCTTCATACTAATATGTACCAAGCCAAGTTTTGCGACCGAGACGCCATAACCGGCAAGGTCGTTAGTATTTTTGAGAACTTTTATACTTTCTTCGATATGTTTTTTTGCCTCGGAATATTTTTTATTGTACTCCCAAATTATTCCAATATCGCGTAAAGTGTTGCCAACACCAGCAGTCAAGTTATATTTCTCATAGTATCTCCGGGCTTTTTTTAGCCAGACCAAAGTATTTTTGCTGTCATTATCAATTTTATAACTGACTCCAATCATCTGAATCGCATGGCCAGCACGTTCAAAATTGCCATCATTTTCAAATAATTTGAAAGCTTTCTTGTAGAGCTCAATTGCTTTGTGAGTTTTGCCGCTGTTGCGACAGACATCCGCTTGTTTTTGTAAATCTAGTGCACTAGCCATTTTTGTCCAATTTTGATTCTTTCTGTCCAAACGCCAGATGTAAAATCATCGAAATTATTACTCCGACGATTATCCAGAGGAAAAGTGTCGAAAGCACGGTTGTTGCCGGATTTTCGGCATAGTAATTAGCATATAGCGATGAAAATAGGATAAAAATTATACCAATGATCAACCCGATCAATCCACCGATCAAAACACTTTTCATTTTGCCTCCGAAATCTCTTTGATTATTTTATCAAGTGAAAATTGTCCCCTGTCGCCTTTACCGAATTTGCGCACCGCGACTTTTTTAGCGGTAATTTCTTTGTCGCCGACGATTAGCATATAGGGAATTTTTTGTAGTTCGGCGTCGCGGATTTTGCGGCCGACACTTTCCGATCGATGATCAATTTCCGCTCGAATCTCTTTATTTTTTAATTCTGCAATTACTTCTTGCGCATAATCCAAATGTTTATCTGAAATCGGCAAAATAATCACTTGAATGGGTGCCAGCCAGACCGGAAAGGCGCCGGCAAAATGTTCAATTAAAATTCCGATGAAACGTTCAAGCGACCCGTAAATGACTCGGTGAACAATTACTGGCATTTTTTCCTTTCCATTCTGATCAATGTATTTCAAACCAAACTTCATAGGTAATTGAAAGTCAAGTTGAATAGTTCCCATCTGCCATTCACGATTGAGAGAGTCTTTCATTAGAATATCAATCTTCGGTCCGTAAAATGCTCCATCACCTTTTTCAATAAAATATTTTTTACCGGATTTTTTAAGTAATTCTTCTAAAATTTTCTCGGCTTTATCCCAGACCTTCTTCTCCCCCATGAAATTGTCTGGTCTGGTCCCGAGCCGATAAGAGTATTCGAGACCAAATATGGAATAGAATCTTTCAACAATTTCAAAAATACTAGTGTATTCTTGTTCTATCTTGTCCTCAGCGATAAAATTATGCGAATCATCTTGTGAGAACATTCGGACTCGCAATAGACCATTTAATGTTCCTGAAAGCTCGTTCCGATGGATCAAATCAATATCAGAAAACCGTAGAGGCAACTCTTTATAACTCCTTAATTTTTGATTATATACAATTATTGCGTTTGGGCAACTCATTGCTTTTAGAGCATATGTCTCATTTTCCTCTGTCTTTGAGATGAACATATTTTCCCGGTAATGATCCCAGTGTCCAGATGTTTCGTAGAGTTCTTTTTTATTCAATACAGGCGATTTAAATTCTTGATAGCCTCGTTTGGCATGTTCATTACGCCAAAACTCAACTAAATTGTTATATAAAATTAATCCTTTTGGTAACCAATAAGGCATTCCCGGAGCAGTTTCATCGAAGAAAAACAATTCTAATTCTTGGCCGATTTTACGGTGGTCGCGCTTCTCGGCTTCCTGCCGGGTTTTTAAAAATTCATTTAGCTCTTTTTTGCTTCCAAATGCCAGCCCGTAAATTCGCTGAAGCATCTTGTTTTTTTCCGAGCCCTTCCAATAAGCACCGGCGATTTTGTCGAGTTTCCAGCCGACATTTTTTAGATCGGCGGTCGAATCGACATGCGGGCCTTTGCAGAGATCAATAAAATCGCCAAGTTTATAAATTGTGACTGTATCGGAGCCGAGATCTTTTATCAACTCTTTTTTGTATGGCTGATTGTTAAATTGTTTTATTGCTTGCCCCGCGGAGCCTTGGCGAAGTGGGACTTTATTGCTGGGAATCTCGGACTTTTCAAATTTAGCATCGGACTTGATAATTTTTCGCATCTTTTCTTCCAGGAGTGGCAGATCTTCAGGAATTAGAGTCCGCGGCAAATCAAAATCATAATAAAAACCATCTTCAATTGCTGGCCCGATTCCCAATTTCGCTTCTGGAAACATCTCCAAAACCACTGCTGCCAAAATATGCGAAAGCGAATGTCGAATTGTTTCAATATTTTGTTTCATAACTGCTTTTATCTTAGCAGAAAATGATTGAAAAAATAAGATTTTTATTGAGAGGTATATCTGCGAGCGTTATTGCTGAAGAATATTTGTCTAATTTGTTTCCGATCGGAAACAAATTAGACAAAATTATTCGTAAAAATCAATCGAAAGTTCTGGTTTTTTAATTCTGCGAACCTTAATGCCGAGTTCTTTAAATAATTTTTTAAACTGCTGGTCGGCGTATTTTTCAAAAACAACAACTTCAGAAATGCCGGCGTTAGCCATCATTTTAGCGCAAACATTGCAAGGCGAGTGAGTACAATACATTGTTGCGCCGTTAGTACTGCCTAAACCGCCGGCGGATTGAATTATCGCGTTTTGTTCGGCATGAGCAGCTCGGCAAATTTCATTTCGTTGTCCACTAGGAATCCCGAGTTTGTCACGCAGACAGCCAAGTTCAAGGCAATCTTTTGCTCCCTTTGGCGCGCCGTTATAACCGGTGGCTAGAATTACTTTGTCTTTAACGATAATCGCTCCAACACTGTGCCGGCGGCAAGTCGCCCGTTCGGAAACAACCAGAGCGATTTTCATAAAATAATCATCGACATTTAAGCGTTTAGTCTTCCGTCGCGGACTTCTCGTCAGATTAGGATTTTTAATGTTGCTGTCTATTATGTTTTTGTCTGCATTCGGCTGCGATTTCGGAGCGAATTTTAAAAGCGTTTTATTAATTTTTTGCTTCAGTCCCGCAATGCTACCGGTATTTCGAATTCGCAAATCGGCCATCCTGATCACTTTTCCGACTTGTTGGGTGCTCGGGTCGGAGCCGTTTTCCAAATTTTCTTTATGCTTGAATTCAGCAAAAGTTAGATTTTTCTCATCAGTCGTTCGTGCTCTTTTGATCAGCCGTTGATATCGAATTTTTACCGGTGCATAAATTTCCCAAAGTTGAAAATTGGAGTTTTTATGGAATGTTTTGGCTTCCGCCGGCAGGCGGATGGAGGGAATGGCAAAATTCTCCCGTCTATTATCCTTTTTGATTCTTTTTAACGCCTCGCGAGCCAAAAAATCCGGACCGAATTTTTTCCGCAGTTCATTACCCATTTTTTGCAAGTTGTCTCGGGTTGGCTCGAGTTTCTTTTTTGCCAGATATTCGCGAATGATATCCGAAAGCGAAATAATCCCAAAACCCTTATCTTTAAGAAATTCACTCGCCAAATCCTTTCCCGATGCAAACCAACCGGTTATTCCGATTATCATAGTTTTATCTTAGTCAGAGCAGTTCAAAAAAGTCAAATAATTGGGAGTTTTGATTTTTGGATCGGGAATTTTTGGCAGATTTTATGGACTTCGGATTTTATTTCCGCCAATTTTTTATCGTCATTAATATTTTCCGCCACCAGAGCGAAAAATTCAGCGATTTTTGTCATCTCTGTTTTGCCCATGCCGCGAGTCGTTATTGCCGCTGTGCCGATGCGGATGCCGGAAGTTATTGTCGGTGACTCGGGGTCATCTAGAATTACATTTTTATTAACCGTGATGCCAGCTTTTTCCAGCGCGCATTCAAAATCTCTGCCGGTGATCTTTTTATTTCGCAGATCGATTAATGCTAAATGGTTGTCTGTGCTGCCAGTGACGAATTCAAATTCATATTTTTGCATTTCCGCCACCAGCATTTTCATATTTGTCAGAACCTTGGCTTGGTATTTTTTGAAACTCGGTTTTAAGGCCTCAGCGAAGCAGACCGCTTTGGCGGCAATTGTGTGTTCAAACGGTCCGCCCTGAATGCCGGGGAAAATCGTTTTGTCAATTTTCACTGCCAATTCTTTATTATTCGTCATAATAATTCCGCCACGCGGCCCACGGAGAGTTTTTTGCGTTGTCGAAGTAACAATATCAGCGTAGGGGATTGGTGATTGATGCAGTCCGGTCACAACTAAACCAGCAATGTGAGCGATATCAGCAACGAGGTATGCTCCGACTTTGTTAGCGATTTTTCGAAAAGCGGCGAAATCAATTTTACGCGGATAAGCGGAAGAACCGCAGATAATCACTTTTGGTTTGATTTTTTTCACAATTCGTAATACTTCGTCATAATTTATCATACCGGTCTTTTTATCAACGCCATATGAATAAGCGTCGAAAAGTTGGCCAGAAAACGAGGCCCTTGAGCCGTGAGACAGGTGTCCGCCAGCCGAGAGATCTTGGCCGAGCAATCGATCGCCCGGCTTCATTAAAGTCAAATAGGCAGCGAGATTGGCTGTTGTGCCAGAGTGCGGCTGGACGTTGACATATTTAACTTTAAATAGTTTTTTTGCCCGCTCAATTGCTAAAGTTTCCGCTTTATCGATCTCGCGACAACCGCCGTAATAGCGATGTTGCGGATAACCTTCAGCATATTTGTTGGTTAAAATTGAGCCTTGGGCTTCTAGCACTGCCCGCGAAACATAGTTCTCGGAAGCGATCATCTCCAGTCCATCAAACTGCCGTTTCTTCTCGGCCTTGATGATTTTATAAATTTCCTTGTCGGAATTTTTTAAATCCATTTTTAACATAAAAAATAGGCAATTGCCTTTCATTATTGAAATGGTGAGCCTGTGCAGACTTGTCAGCCAGAGGCTGATCTCGACCAAAGGCCGATGGGCCTACGGCTTACGCCTTTGGCGGGAACCTCTGACCTCGTCGACCTGCCCGCCGCAATCTGGTGCACCCAAGTGGACTTGAACCACTGACCTCTACAATGTCAATGTAGCGCTCTAACCAACTGAGCTATGGGTGCGCTATGGCAGGCGGGTGTCAACGAAGCGCTCCCTGCCTGCCGGCAGGCAGGTAACCAGCTGAGCTACACGCCCATTTTACATCAATATTGTAGCAAGAAAAAGTAAATTTTTCAATTCCGGGGTTGACATTTGAGAACATTTACAGTATATTCTATACATTCTGTCATGGAGGTGAAATCAGATGAGACAGTTAGTGGTACTGGTAGCAGCTTTGACAACTGCCATTGTTCTTGGTGGCTGTGGAGAGAATCACAGGTTGTTTAAAGAGCAGAATGACCTGGTTCAACCGAGAGTTTTTGATGTACTTTTCTGCTACTTTGACGAGGTAGCCGGAGGCAATTTCGTAGGCGGCACATTTATTGCTCCGGAACCCTATCCTTCCAAAGTAGCCAAGAAGTATTCCGGAGCGGTTTCATCATCAATTGACGGAATCGTTTGGCGCTGGAAGATTGTTCCTAATGGCAATCTTGAAGGGGTAAAGCTTAACAATATGGATGTTGTTGTCGCAACTGCGGAGATGATAGTGGAAAACTCCGACTTTTCCGCTTACAACTGGGTGATTGATGCTCGTGGTAGCGTCTATCCCATCAAGGAAAAGGAAATAGATCACCGATTGGTAGAAGTGAACGCGTACAACGACACAGAAGTAGTTCGCTATGTGCCGAGGAAGGGATTGTTTCTGGTTTCTGCATTGCTGGTTGCTAGGGAATATCCCGAACTGAAACCGGAGAAGCTCTACTCTCCACAAGAGCTTTTCGGACTAAAGAAAGGGATTTTTCATAGCGTTGGCAAACAGGTGATGATTCCAAAGTTCGAGGGTTACGCCTTCGAGCTGGAGTATTTGCACAGCGAAGAATATAGTCCCAGTGGGGGTTGCTGGTGGCGCTGTTTGGAGGTGGATGTTCCTGTCGGTTGATGACTAACGATCCGCTATCTTTCAAGATAGCGGTATTTTTTTTGATTGGGTCTCACTATAAATTTTTTTCAAAAAACTTTTTCGGTGATGAGGCGAAGGACCATGTTTTTTAATTGTTTCGATGTGATATTTTGTGCCGTAGCCAAAGTTTTTGGCGAAATTGTAAATCTCGAACTCTTTATGTAATTTTGCCATCAAGCTGTCGCGAAAAACTTTGGCGATAATTGAAGCGGCGGCGATGGAAATTGATTTTGAATCGCCTTTAATCAAGCAGCGATATCCGTATTCAAAACCGCGAAATCTTCGGCCATCGATCAAGGCGAAATCGCAATTGGTAAGTCCGTCTAGCGCTCGCTTAAATGCCAAAATATTGGCTGCACCGATGCCATGTTTATCAATTTCGTAAGGCATGGCTTGACCGAAAGCAAAATCTGTAGCAAAAGATTTGATTATTTTATCAAATTCTTCTCGCTGTTTAGCAGTCAGAGTTTTAGAGTCTCTTATGCCACGAAGTTTTGGGCGAAGTTTCTGGTAATTCTCAAAAACCACTGCGGCCGCGACAATCGGTCCGGCCAATGCGCCGCGGCCGACTTCATCAACACCGGCGATTACAATTTCTCCACCTCGCAAAATCTCTAGTTCATATTCAAATGTCGGCAGGATATTTTTCATCTCATTTATAGTATACAGGATCAGAATTATTTGCTAGTATATACTTACAGGCGCAAACGATTGCGAGGTGGTTCATGTGAGGGAGATTGATGGTTTTTGTTTTCTCGCCCAAATGCAAGATTTCCCTAACGATTTGTTCCTTTTCGGTCCGAATACGAGACGAAGAAGGCAAATGTGGCTCAATTTCACCACTAACGGATTAAGGCCATTTGTATCGCGTGAAGAGGCTGAAAGGGCAGCAAAGCAATGTCGTCAAGTTGGTCACCTGACCAATTTCCGCACCGGACATATCAAAATAGTGATCGGGGAGACGACGGATGAGTGGCTGAAACTTCTTGAGACCAGTGGTCCGTGGATAGTCATCACTGATGCCGAAGGACGTCAAGAGCTCCGGGGACAATATCGAGAAGGATGTGTCCCGAGAGCAGTACCGGGTGGTGATATGCAGATGAACGGAATGTGCCCACTGGATAATCCAGATTCCGTTCTCTATATTCGCAGTGAGTGTCAACGTCAATTTCAAGCACATTCCCGAATCGCAACATTTCTACTTGATGATTTCGAACTCCTGCCATAGGTTGGGGTTTTTCTTACGCAAAATTCCGCTAAGTGGCGAAATTTTGCTAAAAGATTATTGACTAATGTTTATCTCCTTGGTTTGATGGCGATTTTCTTGGCTTTTTTCGGCTCGACTTTCGGCACGGTGATTGTCAGCACGCCATTTTTCATCTCGGCTTCGGCTTTGTCTGCTTTTACATCAGCCGGCAAGGAGAAGCTTCGCTGGAAAGCGCCGGAATGCGATTCTTTGTAGTAGTAGCCTTCGTCTTCCTCAACTTTCTCATCAACTTTCTCGCCAGAAATCGTCATAACATTATCCATAATTTCGACATCAACTTTATCTTCATCAACACCAGGCAGCTCGGCTTTAATTACAACTGCATTTTTTGTTTCCCTGATGTCGATTTTTGGCATTGCTCCGACTGCTTTCGGGGTAATAACACTGTCTTCAAAAAGGCGATCCATCGCATCGCGCAGGGAGACTGCTTCACGGAATGGTCGCCATGGTGACATTTCACTTGGCATAGCAAGCTCCTTTCCAAAATTGCTGTTAATATTTTCAAATACTTTATTTATCTGATGTTCAAATTCAAAAATGTCCTCAAATGCGCTGTCAAAAAGATTGCACATCGAAACTGCTAGCGGCAGAGATGGCATATACTTTCCTTGCTCAAGTGCAATCACTGACTGGCGGGAAATACCTAGCTGGTCAGCTAGCTCTTCTTGCGAGAGCTCGTGTTTTTTCCGCAAATCCCGCAGTTTATTTTTAATTGTGATTTCTTGTTTTTCGGTCATCTTAATTAAAATGTAAAGCAAACTTTACATTTTGTCAAGATACCTATTTCCCGTATAGGAAAATTTTAGTTTTCCGGCCGAGATTTGTTGTTTTGATGGTTCCTTTTGGCTTGTGATTTTTGAATTTGAAAGCCAGCGTTATGATGCGGGTTTTGGCCGAGACGTTGTCGAAAATCCACTTTTCATTTTTTTCCAATACTGAATTTAACAAATAAAGATAAACAACGTCAGCCCTTTTTAGATATTTCCCCGCCCATTGAAAGTTAGCTCGAAAGATTTGAATATCTTTAGCTCCAGATAAAAATATTTTAATTTTTGATAACAAATAGGGGAAAGGCGAGATTTCAAAACCAAAAGCCTTGGCTCCGAATTTTTTATTTGCCAAAATTACCACACTGCCATTGCCAGAACCAAGATCAACAAATATATCACCTTTTTTTAGTCCGGAAAATTTTAACGCGTCTCCTATCGCCTGCTTTGAGGAGTTAACATACGGCACATAAAAAATTGTCGAATACAAATGTGAACAGATCCAAAAGATAAAACCAAGCAAAAACAGACCAAGAATTATTTGCAGAAAAATCATAAGTCTAGTATAGCATTATTGCCTATTTAGCTACGAAGATATGGAGATGATGATTAACCTCTTGGACAGTTGGCCAATAAAAAATGGTACACTGGGGTCTAGAAAGGAACCCAATGTACCAACACAATTATTACCTAATCGGGAAGCCAATTGCAAGAGTAGATAAAT
>Ga0210050_1004482_pt1 | contig 11619 bp, 13 predicted proteins | sample CryGey132114_all_FD_185463 | JGI IMG/M metagenome (GOLD analysis project Ga0210050, IMG submission 185463) | Groundwater microbial communities from aquifer - Crystal Geyser CG22_combo_CG10-13_8/21/14_all (SPAdes) (version 2) | ecosystem: Environmental > Aquatic > Deep subsurface > Groundwater ...
CATCAAATGATATTTTATAGAATAAACCTTGTGACAAGAATGCTGTAAATGCTCATACATAATAGAAAGAGGTGATATTAGTATATAGGTTTTACCCATCCACAGCAGAGCTGTGGGGATTTCTTTTCAATTAAAATAATTTTGTTCTCAATTATTTTCGGGACGTGGATTTCTTTTTCCTATTTAATTTCTTCGTATTCGGGATTAGTGCAGTTTTTCGGAGTCTATGCGCTGTATAGTCCACCGCCTTTTGTTATCTTCGGGCTTAATTTGCCTTCGGTATTTTGGTGGGTATACCACATATTTGCCTTTTATATTGGGCTAGAAATAGCGAGGGTAATCAAGAATTAAAAACTCAATAATTTTCAAAGTAAATTTCTGCATTTAACATTTTTTTATGAAAATCAAAATCAGGCATTTTTTCTTTTGATTCTATAAAAATTTTTCCGAGCCCCTCCCAGAAGAAAAACCAACCAGCAGGAATCAGGACCGTGGCCAAGAACCTAAGAAAAAATTTTTCATGGCCCATTAAAAATGCTTCCATACTCATTAATACGGCACCGCAAAAAAACCAGAAAAATCCGCTACGTTTTATTTTTTTTATTTCAGATTCTTTTTCTCTAAAGTGCTCCTGAAAATACCTTCTTAATCTTTTTTTTATTTTTGCTTCATCGTCGTAAATTCTTTTTTTCTTAGGAACCAAAAGCCTTAATTCAATTTTTTTCTTTTTATCAACTGTTGCTTTTTTGCATTCTAATAAAAAATCATCAGACAAGGCTCTTATCCTGTAAGGCCTTGGGTCAAAATCAGAAAAAAGGTCGTCGTAAGAATCAAGAACAATACTTATATTTCCCTCTCTGAATTTTTTTGCATTTATCTGCTCCTCTTTTTCCATGTAATGAATTAAGCAAAACCTTATTTTAAAACTTTCTAAAAAGCCCAATTAACTTAATAATCTTCCCAACCCAAAACATTTAAAAACCTGTTTTATTAACAAAGTTAATGAATGCGAAAAACAAAAGCGAAGTAAATTCCGGACAGTTTAATTCTAGTCTTAGACTTAAATTAATGTAAGGAGGTCAAAATGAAGTTATATGTAGGTAATTTGCCGTTTACTGTTGACGATGAAGGATTAAAAAAACTTTTTTCATCTTTTGGTGAAATAGAAGAAGCAACAATCATCAAAGACAAATTTTCAGGCCGATCCAAAGGATTCGGTTTCGTTACTTTTAACGACGATGCAGCTGCTAAAAAAGCAATGTCTGAAATGAATGACAAAGAAATTGAAGGAAGAAAGCTGAAAGTTAATGAAGCAAAACCAATGGACCCTGACAGACCAAGAGAACCAAGAAGAGATTTTAATCGTAGAAGATATTAAGAGTAAAGGTCTAAAAAATAATTATTATTTTATTATTTAATTAAAAAAAATAAAAATAAAAAGAGGCTGTTTATTCTTTAAATGCTCTGATAAGCATCCAAATTGCTGAAAGCCCTACTAAGATGTATACAATTGACGAGATAGATCCGAAAATTGATCCTACTATATTGGTAGTGCTAGAAATTCCCATGATTCCCCAGTTAAGACCACCGATAATTACAAGAATCAATGCTATCCAATCAACAACATTTCTTGCCATTTAATTAACCTCCTTTTTATTCAAGAAATAAAGAAAACAGGATATAAAAATGTTTTTAATTTGAATTCTTTACAAAAAATGGAATTTTACTTTTGATAAATTTGTCTCACTCCAAAGTCGCTCGTATTGATGAATTGTTAATTGAAAAACATCCAGATATTGATATAATAAATTAGAAATCTTTTATTAACAAATCTAATTAATCTCACGAGCGTTAGCGAGTGCAAAATGTTTTAACATTTCTACAATCCAAAATTCTCAACAAAATTTTCAATAACTCTGTATTCCTCGAGAAAATTATATCCTTTTTTTGTCAAGGCAAATGTTTTTTTGTCTTTTTCGCTGATTTCTAATTTCATAAAGCCCTTGCTAACTAATTCGTTTACATAATCCTTGAACATTTGCGGTGAAAGATTTGAAGCATACAGCAACCTCGTTGGTTTTATCTGCCGATTTGCCTGAATTGATTTCAATATATCTTTTATTACTTCTAACCTTTCTCTTTTCTTTGCCATTTTAATGATTAGAGTTTGTTGCTCTGAATACCCCGTATAAAAATAATAAGAAAAAAATTAAATTCAATATGTAAACATTAATCAAAACACCCTGGCTCCAGTTAAAATATAATTCTGCTACTGCATTTAAGACCCATGCAAAAAAACCGAGAAGCATTGCTATAAAATAAAATTTTGGGAATTTATGTTTGTGACTTTTTTTTCTTAAATTAGAATAACTTATAATTGAAGCAAAAGCAAAAGTAAGAATTTGCGAGAAGAACATGAACGAATGAGTCTGCCAAATATAATCCAAGACAACAATTACTATTGCCATTATATGGAATATCAGGATTTTTGCATTTAGAATTGAACTGCGATAATGTGTTTCAGAACTTTCGATTTTTTTCCATAAAAGACTATAAAGAAGAAAGAATCCTCCCATCAGCAGGAAATATTTGAAAACAGATCCGATTAAGTAATAGTAAGTTGAGAAAAAAGTTCCGTAAAAAAATGGCGAGCCAAAAACATACCTCAAAAAAAATCCTGTTCCGAAAAAAAAGAATGCGTTCCTGAAATACTGAATGCCCTTATGAAAACTCAGACGGAAAAGTTTGTCTGTTTTAAAAACTATTACTGCACATATAAAAAGAATTATCAAAGCGTAGACGATTTTAAATAATTCTTTGTTTTGCAAGAGCAATGTGTATGATTCCATAAATTTACAAATTTTTTATTTATTTAAGCATTTATATCCACAAAAATATAGAGGAATGCTATATTTTTTTCATAAATACCCTTGTTTCTGTTTGTTTATAAAGTGATTTTATTTAAATTGTTTATGGAAATAAAAAGGGGAAACAACTCTATTAACACTCTTCCTCGATTAACCTCGAAAAGACCCTATACCCAAGAAGCAGGGAATTTGAGTTGCTGGGACACAGACAGCATGATGGCTGAACCTCTGGTTCAAAAATCTTGTCTAAGTGCTCCTACTTCTAGAACCCTGCTTCTTAAAAATCCTTTTAGAAACAAATTAAACAAAAAGGTGATAAAATGAAAAAAATAGATCCTCCTTGACGCAAAAAATTTATTCTTCTTCAGCGCGAACAGTATAAAATAAAATTTCAGCTGTTTTCCAGGCATCTTTATTTAAACCTGCTTTCAGGCTGAGCTGTTCAAGAAATTCTGTCTTGTCTGGAATTTGCTCCCAAACCTGAGGCAAAAAAGTAGCCTCGTAAAATCCTTTTTTCAAGAGTATTCCCATATTATGAGCTAATTTTTTAAGTAAATCATTTTCATTTTTGTGCTCTAATCTTTTCATATCGCTCAACACTGAAACTTCAATCTTGATTTCTTTTAATTCTTCTTTTTTCAATGGAAAGAATCTTGAATCATCAAATGCAGAATGCAGTGCGTTTTGCTGAACATCTTTCCACAATTCCTGCTTGGCAAAAATACTTCCTACACATCCTCTTAAATTTCCATTTTTTGTCAGTGTAACAAAACATGCTTTTTTTACATTGAATTCTTTTTTTATTTTATCGTCGGGAATAAATCTTTTTCCTTCAAAAGAAAATTCAAGAGTTTTACGAGCGAGATTAGTTAGTGTGAAAGGCATTTTATAAAACAATAATTTATAAACTATTCTTATTATTCTTATTATTATGAATAATGTTAATCTTATTAAACTTTCCTTAAGTATATTTTTATTAATCTCTTTAATCTTTCAAATAACCGCACAAATTTGCCCCCCTGGACAAGAATGTAATCCAGAACCTTCAAATTTTAAAGCAGACGAACCCCCTCCTGCTCCCCCTCCAATAATAAGGGATATTTATGAATTTGTTATGAACTTAGTGATTTTTATTGGGACGTCTATTATTTTAGCAATATCAATCATAGCATTAGGAAAGTATTCAATTAAAAATAAAGATAACGAAAAGAAACGTGTTCTCTCATTAATTTCTTTAACTCTTCTTTTTTTAGACTCTATCTTTTTCCTTATGGCTTGGATAAGTTGTTTTGCCTACCCTTCTCATTTAGAGATATGTGCGGGAGAGACAGGATTTGCAACTTTCTACATCTTTTTACCATTCGCAATTTTGGCAATTGTTCCATGGATCGTTTACTGGATTATTTCTTATTTTAGAAATAAATGAGTTTCATTTTAAACATTTCCTATGTAAACATAGTTCAAATATTTTTTCCCTATTTCATATGCCTTTTCAAGAGTCTCGATTTTGGTAACTGGTTTATTCAACATTTTATACATTGGGAAAAATCTTGAAATATGCCACGGAATATTCTTGTCTATTTTTGAAATAAATTTTGCAATTGCTTCAAGTTCTTCTTCAGAATCATTTTCACCTGGAATTATTAATGTAGTAATCTCGACGTGGATTTTATTTTTATAACATCTTTTTATTGTTTCCAAAACCGGCTTGAGTTTTGCACTGCATAATTTATTATAAAATTTTTCATTAAAAGATTTAAGGTCGATATTCACAGCGTCGACGAAGTTTTTAATAAAATCAAAGGATTCTTCTGACCAATATCCGTTAGTCACCATTATGTTTTTTAATTTGTTTTCGTGCGCTAGCTTTGCACAATCTTTCACAAATTCAATAAAAATTACAGGCTCGTTGTAAGTATATGCAATGCTTTTGCATTCTGTTCTTACTGCTTCTTTAACAATTGCTTCTGGTGTTATTTCTCTTCCAAATATTTGATTGTTGCTGGATTCATCAAATTGCGAGATGCCGTAATTCTGGCAAAAATCACATTTAAAATTACAGCCAAGAGTTCCGATTGAAAATGTTTTTGTCTTAGGCAAAAAATGATAGAGTGGTTTTTTTTCAATTGGGTCAAGGTGCATTGAAGCAACTTTTCCGTAAACCAAAAGGTAGAGTTTTCCGTCGATGTTTTTCCTAACTCTGCAAATTCCTGTTTTTTCTTTTTGAATTAAACACTTATGGGCACATGCTAAACTTCTTACTGAATTATTTTTTTCTGGTTTGTATAGGATACATTCTTGCATTTTAGTGAACAACAATTTTTCTAACTTTTAATTTGTATTTCTCTTCTAATCTTTTTATTTCTTTCCTGATTTGTTCATAATATTCTTCGGGATTTTCAATTGCAAACTCAAATTCTTTTATTTTATCTGGAAAATTCTTTTCAATGAAAGGCATAAATTTATCTAAAATGCTCTTTTTGGTATTTAATAATTCCACCCAAACATATTCGCAAAATCTTAGCTCTTTAAATAATTCTTCTAAATGAGTAATTCCTGGAAGAACAGGAGAAATAAAACCATAGACCCTAATTCCAAGTTCTTTTGCTTCTCTTAATGTTTTAATTCTCTCATCGGGAGAAGAAGCAAAAGGTTCAATTAATTTAGAATCTCTTTCGTTCAAAGTGTTGATGCTCATTCCCAATTCAACATTTAATTTTTTTAATAAATCAAAATCTCTTCTGACCAACGCAGATTTTGTTAATATTTCAATGCTAAACTTTTTCTTATAAGGAGATTTCATGATAGTTTCTAAAATTATCCTTGTTAATTTATATTTTCCTTCTAAAGAAATGTAACAATCACAAACACTGCTCATCCAAATGTGCCCTGGTTTATTTACAGCGAGTTCTTTTTCAAGCAACTCGACACAATTAACCTTTGGAAAAACAAAATCTCCCCATTTCTCCGGGATATTTTGAAATCTTCTAATAAAATCCGCGTAGCAATACTTGCAACCATGAGAACAGCCAGTATATGGATTAATAACATAATCAGTTAACTTGCTTTTTGTCATGCAATGCTTACATTTTATTTCTTTAATCTTCATAATAAACTTAATATACTTTAATACATATATTTATCTATGTGGTACCCGCAAAATAAAAACGAACTCGAAAAAGTTTTGAAAAACTTTATAAAAAAACCAAATATAAAAATCAGCGGGGTGCATGGGATAATTGTTCCGCATGCAGGCTATGAATTTTCAGGAGAAATTGCCGGAAAAGGATTTTCATTATTACCGAAGAAAGAAAAAGCAATTTTGATTTCTCCTTCGCATTATGTTGCATTTGCAGGATTGAGAAGCTTGGAAGAAATTAAAACTCCACTCGGAGAAATGAAAATAACTCCAAATAACTATGAAAAACTAAAATACGAGCATGCAATAGATAACCAAATTCCTTTTTTGCAGATGCTTGGTTACAAAGAAGTTCTTCCGCTTGTTGCAGGAAACATCACAAACAACGACGCTGAAAATATAGCAGAAGAGTTGGCTAAAATTTCATCGCCAATAATAATTTCTACTGATTTGAGTCATTTTTTTCCTTATCCCAAGGCTGTTAAAATCGACAGAGAAACAATAAAAATAATTGAAAATTTAGATTTACAAACATTTGAAGAAATTGACGCATGCGGAATTTTTCCTTTAATGATTGTTATGAATTTATGCAAAATTAAAAAATGGAAACCGCATTTAATTGAATATAAAAATTCCGGAGATGTCACAGGCGACAAAAGTTCTGTTGTTGGTTATGCTAGTTTTTGGTTTTAAAAAATTAAAAATTTATTTTTTCCAGGCAACAAAACCTATTGCGACGAGATAAAGCACTATTCCGACTTTTGGGATTACTAAAGATAAACTATACCATCCTGGATATTTTCTTTTTTCGAAAATTTTCCATAAAGCCATAATAACCAAAACTAAAACAGCAAGCCAGCCGAAGAAAGGAATTACTAGCAAAAAAATCCAAGCCCAATGAAAACCTCCAAGTTGCAGAATCATTGCAATGTTTGCGAAAGGAATCCAAGCGAGCCAGTGTTTTTTATATTTTAATTTTTTTGCAATTGCACTCCAGGCAAGTGCGTGATAAATATAAAGTGCTATAAAAATTAAAACAAGCAAGATTATTCCAAGGATGATAAAAGCAGAAATTATTCCACCTGCGAAAAAATCACCCATTGTTTTCCCAGTAAAAAGTTCGTTGTATGTCATCTCTCTTTAGATTAATAAGGGAGAGGGGTTTATAAATTTTTAGAAGTTGCAGAGTAAACTGACTGATTTAATATTTAATAGGATAGCACTCCTCACAAGTTCGTCGTGATTTTGATGAATTTTTATGCAATACAATTATTAAAACAGAGTGTTTCTTCATTAACACTACCATCAAACTCTCGCGAAGCGAGACAATTTTGGAGTGGAAAAATAAGATGATTTAATTAACAGAAAATCTTAAATACCCTCGACCCCAATTATATTCAAAGAGATGAGGGAATTTAATTTTAGAAATAGTGTTTTGTTTGTCGCACTGCTGGCGCTTCCAATAGCAGGAATGATGTTGCATTTAAAATTACACGCAGGTTATACTTACTTAACTTATATTCTTCTCTTTGACATAATTGTCATTTCTCTTCTTTATTTGTTTCAAAAAACAATCTTTTATGCATTTGTTTTAAATTCTGTGTTTTTTATTGTCGGAGTAATCATGCATTTAAGTTATGTTCCTGGCGGAGGGCTGAGCGACATACTTCTCTCAATACCTGATTTCAGCGTCGGTTATATCTTATGGAGCTTAAACAGCCCTTCTGAAAATATTGAAGTAAAAAATTCAAAAAAGAAAAAATGAGCCTCACAATAATTACAGGATGGATTGCTGCGGTTTTATTGTTTTTTAATTTTGCAACTTGCCTCGCAATGCCGTGGGCAAATAAAAAATTTCAAGAATGCGAGGAATGCGACGGAAAAAAAGAATGCCACGCAATAACACTTTGCAGATTTCACAAGCCAATTGTTTTTTTGAGTATTTTAGCGATTATAATTCATATAATTGCTGCTCTAACTGCCTAATCATACATTCTGGTCAAATTTTCTCAACAACAAAATTATTAAATCTAAAAAACCAAATAAATTGATGAATAAAAAGCTGGTGATTGCACTTTTAACATTTATAGTTTTTGTCTTAATAATTTTCAATGCAAATTTTATAAAAAACAATGTAAAACAGATTATAACACCTTTGCTTGTTTATACTCCTGAAGGAGAATATATTCGAGGAGAAAATTTTTATTTTGTATTTGAAGAAAATGGAGCAGAAGCCGGGTTTCGCGTCGAGAATTTCTCAGGAAATACACAATTTAGAAATCTCATTATGACTCGGCCAACTGGATTTGAATTCTTAAATGAAGAGATAGGAAATGATTCTATATTAAAAAGATATTATTCTCCTTCAGTTGATGCGTATATTATATACACAATGCGCCTTGCAAAAGGAGACCAACTTTTAGTTAACACTTCTTTGTATTCTCCGGCAAATTCAGTATTAGTTAATGGAAATTATTTTATAACAGGAGTAAGTGGTGAAAATTATCCATTTCGTTTTGCACTGGGTGACTGCGGAAATAATTTTTTAGGCTCCTCAATCGGAGCAAATGGAACTAATCTTCTTCAAAACTGGAGTAGAAGAAAATGGCCAACTAACACTCCTGCGCCGTCAATGGGTGCGTATAATCTTGATTCAGGAGAAGTCATAACAATTATTGGACAGCATATTCTCGACGGTGAAAGAGAATATGCTTTGTGGATTAAAAACGATCCAGATCCAATTAATGAGGATCAATTAATGGGAACAACAGTTGCGTTTTACGACTCTGTTACAGACAATTACTTAAACCAAATACAAATTCCTGCAAATGAAATTTTGTCTTTTTCATATGTTGTTGAGCCATTTTTAATAAATGTTGGACAGAATCAAAACCCGCTGACAATCGACCTTGAGACAAAAAAAGTTATGGATGTTTCAGCGTCGCATATTAATGAATATCTTATGCAGGGAGCTGATTATTCTAATGGACTTGTTCCAAGCGGATTTAGCCAGGGTTTGCTTTTGGATTTAAACAGCAATATAACACAAGAAGAACTAGGCGCATTGATTTCAAAATACAATGCAATTGCAGGTGAAGTAACTTTTGGAGATGCAGAATATTTCCCATGCGGACATACAAGAGGAATTGCGTGCAGTTTTGATAACAACACTGGACAATTAAGTCCCCAAGTAAATAATACATTAAACAAACTTTATGCTAATAATTTCTTCTCATTACATTACAACAACATTGTAACAAATCATTTGACGCACAATTCTGGTCCGCACCAAGGAGAACCTTATATTGAATATGTTGAGCATCCTGAATGTGTTGTTTTAAATTCATCAAATCAACCTTTGTATAAAAATATATTAGAAAATACTACTTATTTTAATTTCAGAAATCAAACTTGCAGAGATTATGCAATTGATTGGTACATAAAAGATTATACAACTTATCCACAAGTAAAGGGAGTAAGATTTGACGAGGCATTTTTCGGAGACGTTCAGGAGCAACCAAATAGAGATCCAAAATATGGAAATTGGTGGAATGCTCAAAAAACTTTTTATTATGGCGGACAAACAGGAGAGCAAGGATTGGTTCCTTCGCTTAAAGAGGCTTTTCCTGAAATGGGTTTTGGAATAAACGGACCTAATTTTGTGAAAACCAAAAATGCATTGGATCTCTATATGATCGGTGATTGCATGTATCCTGGCAGTTCTAATTATCCAGAATGGAATTTCCTTCAATTTGACAGCAGACTGCTTGATTATTTTTACAATCAGATAACAAACAAGAAAATTATATTTAATATGGGGGGATGCAATTCAGCTGTTCACGCAATTCAGTTTGGTTCATTAAAAGACGGCCCTGGTATAACTTATCCTGAAAATCTTTCTGGAGTTTTCTGCGCTGCTCCAAAAAAACATCAATCCTGGTTTGCAGAAAAAGCAAAAGAGATGATTGAACAAAAAAACGGATTTAATGTAATTGAAGAAAAAATTTATGATATTTATCCAGCACCGCAAAGCACTCCCGACGGAATACTTCCTCGCGGGGCTGAGAGGATGGTTATGCTTTCAAAACTTAGAACCGAAAGCGACTGGCAAGACTACTTAGTTGCAGGAGCTTACAATACTGAAAAAGAAATTATTTATGATAATTTAACCAATCTTTATGAATTTGAACTTTATTTTATGAAAAATTCCTCTGTAATTAATACTGTCTCACCAAATAAAATAGAACAAATTAAAAACACCATAATTGCCGACGACATTTTGGTTGCAAATCCTGCTCCTATAGAAGTTGTTCCTGAAATCGGGAATATTGATGTAACAATTAATAGTTTAGATTCTAATTATTTAAGCATGGTTGTTGACGGAACCGCCAATGTTAGATTAACTCTTAAAAAATTACCAGCTAATGAACAATTAGATTTCACAATTACAGAACTTTATCAATCTGGCTCTGCATTTACAAGTTATTCAGGGAATTCTAGTCCAGAAGGAGTTTATGAAGAAATAATAAACATCGGAGGCCCGACTCAGATAGAAGTCAGCGGGAACCTTGCGTTTATTGAATGCAGCGACGGGACAGCTTATTTTACATGCTCAAGAAGAACCTCTGGATTTTATTGTGATAATGGAAATTTAATAGAAGATCCAGTTTGTTCAGATCCTCTTCATTACTGCGGAGACAATATATGTGATATAGATGAAGATTGCTCGTCCTGTGCTTTAGACTGTGGAAGCTGTGCATTTTGCGGTGATGGTACCTGCAACGGAAATGAAAATTACATTTCCTGTTCTCAGGATTGCTTACTTCCTTCTCCAATTTGTGGGGATGGAAGTTGTAATGGCAATGAAAACCCTATTTCATGCCCTCAGGATTGCTCATCCCCTTCTCCAATTTGCGGAGACGAGGTATGCAATAATGGTGAGACGTGTTTATCATGTGAAGCAGATTGTAACCCTTGCGGGAATGGTAGTAGCAGTAGTGGGAGTAGCAGTAGTAGCGGAAGCAGTAGTAGTAGCGGAGGTTCAAATACAATTTTTGAATTAATCAATCCCCAAATAAACGCAATAATAAAACAAGGCACAAACAAAAATATTAGCTTTACAATAGAAAATTTAGGCTCAGACACTCTCGCTTTTGAGATTAGCTCAGATTTAGAAAATATGCTTTCCTTTGAGAAAAACTTTGAACTCGAGGGAAAAACTTCAAAAGATATTTTAATTGAAATAAGCGCAGATGAAAATTTAGAACCCGGACTTTATTTTGGCAAGATAAAAATACGTTCAGGAAGCACAGAAAAAGAAGCGTTGATTTCAATAGAAGTTATTTCAAAAGAATCTTTATTTGATGTTTCTTTATCTCTTCCAGAAGAAAACAGGAATATTGTTGAAGGAGAAAATCTGAGTTTTGAAGTTTCATTAGTTCGACTTTTTAATTTGGAAAACGATTCTGTTAATTTAAATTATTTTGTTAAAAATAAAGATGGAGAAACTTTTGTTTCTGAAAGCGAAACAAAAATCGTTGAGGTAAAAGAAACATTTATTAAAGCTATTGAAATTCCAAAAAATTTAGATTCTGGAAAGTACGTTCTTTATGT
>Ga0210050_1004489_pt1 | contig 11599 bp, 7 predicted proteins | sample CryGey132114_all_FD_185463 | JGI IMG/M metagenome (GOLD analysis project Ga0210050, IMG submission 185463) | Groundwater microbial communities from aquifer - Crystal Geyser CG22_combo_CG10-13_8/21/14_all (SPAdes) (version 2) | ecosystem: Environmental > Aquatic > Deep subsurface > Groundwater ...
AATATTTAAATATAATCATTTTGTGCAATCTCTATGAAAAGTCAATCAAGGATAATCTTTTTTTTAATTTATCTTTTATGGGCTCTTTATCTTATTAATTATCCTTTTAATTTTGTTCAACTTCCTGATTTTTTTTCAAGTTTAAATAACGGGATAATTTTTATCGGCGGAATTTTGGTTCTTATTGGTGCTTTTAATTTTTTAAGAACAAGCAGATATCCTAGATACTAATTTTTTAATAAACTTTATATACATTCTTTTCATAATTCTTTTATGCTATTAAAAGAGGAAAATCAATCAGCGCAAGTTACTATTTTTGTTATTATTGCGATTGTTTTAATTGCAGCTGTGGTCATTTTTTTTGTGGTAAGGGGAAATGTCAGTTCTGAAAAAATTCCTGCAAGTATAGGTCCAGTTTACACAGATTTCTTATTTTGTTTAGAAGATACGACTCTTATGGGGATAAAGATTTTAGAAAGTCAGGCAGGATATATTTCCTTGCCTGAATTTGAACCTGGTTCATCTTATATGCCTTTTTCAAATCAATTGGATTTTGTAGGAACTCCTGTTCCATATTGGTATTATGTTTCTCAAAATAATATTCAGAAAGAGCAAGTTCCTTCTAAGAGGATTATGGAGCAGGAACTTAAGAATTTAATTGAAGAGAAAGCAAAAAATTGTGAATTTGAAAATTATTACGGGAGAGGTTTTGAAATTGAACAAGGCGTTCCAATCGTGAGTGTTTCTATCAAAGATAGCGAGGTTGATGTTAATTTAGACATGAATTTTGCAGTTAGGTTTGAAAATGATACAGCAGAGATGAAAAATCATAATGTTGTTGTTAAATCAAAATTAGGAAAACTTTATTCTTCTGCAAAAGAAATTTATGACAAAGAACAAAAAGAACTATTTTTAGAGAATTATGGACTTAATACATTAGAGCTTTATGCTCCTGTAGATGGAGTAGAAATAACGTGCTCTCCTAAAGTGTGGTTTGGCGACGATGTTTTTAATGAGTTAGAAGATGCAATTCAGGCAAATACCCTTGCATTAAAAACAAAAGGGGGGGATTACACTTTGAATGCCGAAGAGAATAAATATTTTGTTATTGAAAGTTCTGTAAATGCAAGATTTATTAACTCAAAAAATTGGCCTCATAGTTTTGAAGTCACTCCGTCAGACGGCAATGTTTTAATTTCAATGCCTGTTGGGAATCAACCAGGTTTAGGGATTTTGGGTTTTTGCTATGTTCCTTACCATTTTGTTTATAGTTTAAAATATCCAATTTTAGTTCAGGTTCAAGAAGGAGAAGAAATTTTTCAATTTCCCATTGCTGTAGTAATTCAAAGAAATGAACCCCGAGAAGCATTAGCAAGTTCTGTTGAAATAGGAGTTCCTGAGCTGTGCAAATATAAAAATAACTTAGTTGGCGTCGAGGTTTATGATTCTGAACTTAATCCGATCAATGCAGATATTTTTTATAATTGTTTTGGAGAATCTTGTGAGATTGGAAAAACTTCCTCTGGTTATTTAGAAGGAGAATTCCCGCAATGTGTCAATGGAGATATTATTGCAAAAGCAGAAGGTTTTGATGACGGGAAAGAGATTTATTCTTCTGCTGAAACTGGAAGTGTTGTGATTGTTTTAAATAAACTTTATCAGAAGCAGATTAATCTGAAAGTAGATGGTTTGGATTCAAATAAAGAAGCAGTAATTAGTTTTGTTTCAGATAACGACGTAAAAACATTGGTTTATCCAGTGCAAAAAATAATAGAATTAAGTGATAATAATTATTTTGTTCAGGTTTATCTTTATGAAAATTCTTCATTAAACTTTGAGTCAACAACAAGTCAGCAGTGTGTTGAAGTTCCAGTTTCCGGGGTTGGGGGTTTGTTTGGTTTTACAAAAGAAAAATGTTTTGAAATTCAAATTCCTGAACAAATTATTTCAAGTGTTTTGTCTGGGGGAGGGAAGGGCGAGGTTTATCTTTCAGAATATGAACTTAAAAATTCAAATATTATTGATGTAAGTGTAGAAAGTTTACCTCTGCCTACTAGCATTGATCAATTGCAGGAAAATTATCTTTTATTTAAAGATAAAGAGGCTGATATTGTTTTAAGATGAATTTTAATAACAAATTTAAGGGCAGTATGATTTTCTTAATTTTGATTTTAATTTTTTCTGATTTGGTTTTGGCAGATTATTCCCGTTCAAATTTTCAGTATCTTGAACCTGGAATAACTGGTTTTTTTGGTGGAGGTTCTGAAAGAGTTCAGTGTCAAGAAGGACAGGACTTTGTTGTTCAAATTGCTCCTGGAGGTTGTGAGCTTCTTCCGGTAAGAAGCGATTTACTGGAAGAACGAAATGTTCAGGTTTATTGCCCATTGATTGCAACAAAAATAAATCCTTTAATAGATGTTAATGCAATTAGATATGTAAACATTAAAGCAGAGGATTTGCCTTCGGGTGTTTCTGATGCTGATTTTTATCCAACAAGAGCTGCGTTAGGGCAAAAAAAATTAATCTCAGGAGACGAGACTTTTCCTTTTTTGGAAAATATTGGCTATGCAGTAATTGTTTTGAAAAAACAAAAAAATGAGTCTTCGATGCCAAATTTTGTTGAAGGGAATTTAACTGCTGTAATTAAATATGATCTTGAGAATGCTTTTGGAATTGGAACTTCAAGATTTTTCCTTCCTGAGATTTCCGATGCTGATTGGTCACAAAGCAGGGCGAAATATTCTTTTTGGAACGGAAGATATTCTGTAAGAGCAGATACAATTGCTGAGGATAGTGCGACAATTTCTGTTTATGAAGGAGACATTAGAATTACTAGTGTTAATTTAAACAAAGGAGAGAAATCCAGAGCAATTTCTCTGCCAGGGTTTGATTGTATGGCTGGTCTTCAATTAAAATTAAATGATTTAAAAACTCCGATTGATAAAGTTGAATTAAAAATAAACGCAGATCTCTTTGAATTTATAGAGGGCGAAAAATTTTTAGAAAATAAATGTAAAATAAATGAAATAACAAAGAGAGGAATTTATCAAAAAGTTTCAATTACATGTAAAGAAGATTCCGGTAAGAAGTCTTTTGATTTAATTAAAAACCCCAAAGTTAATTTAACTATCTGTGATAAAGAAAACACAAATTGTGAATTAGGAAAATATGAAATTGGCAGTAAACTTTTTAGTTTTAATGATAAAGGATTAATTTTTGACGATGAAGTTAAAAATATTTTTTTAGGATATGTTGGTACAAAGGAAAATTCAAATAAAAAAGAAGATTTGTTTGTTGTTCTGATTGCTCTTCCAAAACAAAACTTAGAAGAAAGAGATCTTAGTTTTATCTCAAGTCTTGTTAAGAATTATGATTATTCAGATACTTCTGAGAATGATGATGTTGGGGATTTTGCTGTTAATAATTTAAAAAAGCTTTTTGGAGCTTCTTATCAATCAGCTTACAGTATAATTAAAGGCAGTGATGTTGAGACAATCCGCTTGGGTGAGCAAAAAGAAATTTGGGACAAGACAATTTCTCTCAGCGGATTTGGAGATGCAGAAGATTTAATTCTCAGCGATGATACTGGAAATAACTATCAGAAAGCAGGCGAAAATTATCAGACAATTTTAGATAATTTTCCTGACCAGGAATCAGAATATTTAGAGACAAACGAGGTTCTTGGAGAAAGAGCTTTGTTGAATTATATTAAAACTTCATATGACCTTTCGCAAAATTTAAAGACGGCGGAATTATGCAAGGAATTTTTGGATTATTATCCTAATTCGAAGAATAAAGTTGAAGTGTATTGTGAAGATTTTTCTAAATTATCAAGTTCTGAATTTTTTAGTAGAGATGTTTTGATTAATGATGAAATTAAAACAATTTCTTTTTTTGGAATTTCTGAACCGACGAGCAGAGAATATAGTGTCAAGGTAAATGTTAATGGGGATTCTAAAACGTTGCCTCGCGACGGGGTTTATTATTTGACTACTGGTTCTGAGCAGTCTTCACAGCAACAATCTTCTCCAACTGGGGAGTTTCTTTTTGATACAAACAGAAATAAAAATGATGTGGGGGAAATTGTTAAGGATAAGTTTGGTCCTGCTTGCTCAAGATATTTAGATGATGTTATGGAGGCTTCAAGATATGGAGTTGATCCTCTGCTTATATTTTCAATTATAAAACAAGAATCTTCATGCAGTGAAGGTGCAGATTCTGGGATAACAACTGGAAATAGTTTTTGCAATGGTGCTTCTTATGGTTTAATGCAAATAAGTGGGAGAACTTGGTGTGGAAAATATGGTTTACCTGCTAATCCCTCTTCTGATATGTCAGACTATTGTAAAACTCATCCACAATATACAAATGTGGAGTGCATAAATGAATTAAAAGAAACCAGTAAAAATGTAGAAGTTGGGACGGAGATTTTAAGAGCTGGTTACAATGAAAATTCTAGACATTATGTATGTAATTCTTTTAAGAGCGAGCGTCAAGATGAGCTTGCTGTTTCTAAAAATTACTCTAAATGGGAAAGAGCATTAAGAGCTTATAATGGCTGGGGATGCGCAGGGTATAGAAATGATGGTTCTGAAATTTTTGGCGATCAAACTTATGTTGAAAAAATTCTTAATAATTTTGCTACACTTGGCGGGCAAGCTGTTTCAGGAGGTCAAACCACAACTTCCACAAGTGATGAATTTATTAAATTAAAAGAACTTACAGAAGATTATGTTATTTTTGATGCAAGTTCTGTTAAAAAATCTTCAACTAGCTTTGAAAGTTCTAGTTTAAAGATTAATTTAGGAGAGAGTGTTTCAATTGGAAATAACAGATTTATAATTAATGTTCCTGAAATAAATCTTGAAAAACAAGCAGAGGTTTCTATTTCAGCAAATATGGACAACGCTGGAACTGAATCTGATTTTTCTTTTAAAATTGGAATTGAAAAAAGAGCATTTAAACTTTCTCCTGCAAAAACAAAAGAAAAAATTGAAAAATTAAATGAGTCAATTAAAAAATTTGAAAATATTGCCAATAATTTGGAAAAGGTTGTTAAAGGTCTTAGTGCGTCGTGTCTTGGAGTTGGAACAACTTTGAATATTAAAAATCTTCTTACGAATTTAGGAGGCAAAGGAATTGCAAGACAAAAAGTTATGATGGGTGCCGGAGGATGGGATGAAATATGCCAATCAGCTCTTATAACTGGAGAGGTAAGAGGCAGAGATGTTGATTATAAAACTCTTAATGAATGTTTTACAAAAGAGAAAAATAATATCAATAATGATACTGATGCAATGTACGCGAAAATTAAATCTCAAAATGATGAAATGAAAGCAATTGAAGAAAGTACTGAGGATATTAATGAACTTAAAAGACAATTTCTTTCAAAACACGAGAGTGAAATAAAAAGTAACTTGGGATTTATTTACCCTCAAGGTATGGACTTTAATGGAGAAATTATTTCAGTTAATGATTTTGTTGAGAATTATTTAGATACTGATACTTTTTCTGTTGAGCAATTAAAAGATCTGGAATTGTATTCTAATTTAAATGTTAATGTGGAAGGTTTGAAAGATTTATCTGAAAGCAGGTTAACAAGTGGTCTGACAGATCTTTATAATAACAGAAAAGAAGATGTTAGAAAGAAGGGTTTAAGTGAAAGATTTGGTGTTCCTGTTGCTTGGGTTGCTTCTGAAAAAGCAAGAGAAATTCAAATTTCCCAAGATGTTACATGGGGAGATATCAAGAATAAATTTAATAATTTAAATCTTTTTAATGATAATGATTTGGTTTATATTCTTGGAAGTTTTTCACAACCAGAAAATTATTTAGTTCTTTTAAGTGGGGATCATACAGTCATGAAAACTTTTATGATTGATTCTTCTGGTGAAAAATATTCTTTGGCAGAGCAAGAAAGTGCCAATCCTTTTGATGTTCATTTTACAATTGTTGATTCTTCATTGTATAAAAATAAATTTCTAGGCGTCGCTGGAGAAGATAATCAAGCTGGGCCAGTTATAAAATTTTATGATACAGCTCCTTATGCTGGACTGCCTGCACTTGTTCCGTTTGATGTAGATAATGGATGGTATGCTGCTGTTGAACAAACACTTCCTGTATTTGGGCAGATAAGTGCATATGGGGAATCAGGAAGAGTTGAGAGTTGGTATATTTGTAATGTTGGAAAAAATGGAATTGCTGAATTTTTTAATGAAGTTAAAGATGATTCTTGTGCTTTGTTTAATGCAGGAGTAGATCAGCCAGAAAATCAATTATTAGGATTGGATTCTGTAACTGCTCAGAAAGTTATCAGATGTGCTAATCAAGCAATTGAAAGTGCGTCGAAACTTAAAACAAAATCAGGAACTGTTTCTATCAGCACTGATTGTAAAAGAGATTTAAGATTAGAAATTGGAACCCCTGCAGTTAATGTTCCTAGTGTTCAATGTCAAGATTTTATGTCTCCTGGAGACTGTCAACTTTTGTTTAATGTTTGTGATCCAGTTGTGTGTCCTTCAAGCAGATGCAATCTTGGCGGAAATTATTATGTTCAAAATGTTGTTCAGTCCGGGATAATTGGAAGTATTGCTTTGTGTGCTCCGAATATTAGGGAGGGAATTTATATGCCTGTTTGTGTGTCAGGTGTTTATGCAGGAATTCAAAGTTTCACTGCAATGCAAAGAGATTACAGAGATTGTTTGCAACATCATTTGGAGACAGGAGAACAAATTGGGGTTTGCGATGCTGTTAATAGTTTTTATATGTGTGAGTTAGTTTGGAGAAATATGCTTCCTATTGCAAAACTCGCTCTTCCAAAAGCTCTTGAAGTTGCATCTGGAAATTCTCCAAAAGGCGGGGGAGAATACTTAAGTGTTAAAGATGCTTGGAGTAATGCACAAAATTCAATGGAATATTTTATGAATTATTATTCAAGCAGTGCTGTAGATTCATTTAATGTGGGTTCTACACAAAGTATTGTTGGAGGAGATGTTTGCAAGTATTTCCCGTCAGCTTCTACACCTTCTAGTATTACCTCTTTAAATAAATTGATTGAACCGAAATCACCTCCACAATTTTGGGCAACATCTGAAGAAGTTCCTTACACTACAGCAACTAATCCCCCAACTTCCCAATATAAAGTTACTTACTTTATTTATGCTGGGGACAACACGGGAGTTTATTTTAGAGTTTATTTGAAAGGGTCTTCAAGTTCTTTTTATGAAGATACAGAAAACAGAAGATTAGTTGATTCTGGATTTATTCCTGCAGGAAATCAAAAAAGTAAATCACCAGATTTTACAGATGTTTCTGGATATAAAGAATTATGTGTTATGATTAATGAACAAGAATATTGTGGGTTTAAGCAAGTTACAAGCGACTTTGGAGTTAATTATATTAAAGAAAAATATGTTGCAAGCCAAGCATTTACAAATGTTACCTCTACAAAAGATTGTGTTTCTGGAACTCCAAATATTTATGCATCGTTAACTCCGAGTTTACAGCAAGGAATTGAAGGCTCTATAAATCCGGAAATTTATAATAATGGAATTATAAGAATTTGTTCAACTTCCAATCCTTCTGGAACAGAAAGATGGATCCCTGTGGGTTATTGCGATGATAAGAAATTGGAATGCTGGCTCGACACAGAAAGTGTTGATAAAACTATAAAAAATAAAGCAATTAAAGAAGGTGCTTTAGAAGAGCAAACTCAAGAATATTTAGAGGCTTTACAAAACGAGCAGGGATATTTGACTCCAGAAGCTTATGCAAATCTTATAAAAGAAATTGAAAAAAAAGATTCAGAAAGTGCAATAACCACAATAAATCAATATTTGAGTAAAGCCTTTTTGAATAGAGAAAAAGGTTACTTGTATTTATTGAAGGGAAATGCTTATTCTGAGCTTGCTAGAAAAATTAATGAAAATAATAAACCTACTTCAACAGAATCAACTAGTTCTGGTGGAGGAAGCCAACAACAAACTCAAACTGGTCAAGACATAACTCTGCAAAATAATGAGTTTACACAGGAATCTATTGTTTTTGAGTTTCAAGATGGATCTTTTTTTGAAAAGAATCTTTATTATAGATTTGATGATAACCAGTGGTATGTGTCAAAAGATAAGAAAAACTGGTTTAATATTTTTGTTATTAATACTCTATTCCAAGTATATACTACTGGTGATTATCAGTATACTTTAACTCCGCCAGTACAACCAGATGCTACAGATTTTTCATATGTTTATCTCACAAGTGAGTACTTTAAGATGTATATTGAAAGTGAGGGAGTTAGTCATCCTGAAAGTCGTGTTATAAACTCAAAGACAATTCAAGATTTTACAGATGTCCTCGGGGATTTTACAAATTATGTTGCTGCAAACAAAGAGGATTATATTTTAACTGAAAGAGATTATCAATTTAAAGCAGAAACTCAAGATGTTTTGGCTTATATTGATCCTATGACTAAATTGTTTATTGGTCTTTCTGAAAAAGATAAACGACTTATTTTAATTTTAGGAAAATCTTATGAATCAGGAGTTAAGTCTTTGATTGATAGGACAATTAAAAATAATGAAGGAGCTTGGTATCAAGGTAATTTCCAAGAAACTGATTTAGTTACAGACAAAGTTAGTTTAAATCATGAAGGAATTTTTGAGATAGATGGTGAAAAGATTAGAAAAGCTAATGAGCCAAGGGGTTGGCCTATATATCTTAAGTATGCTAATAATAAGTGGAGATGGTCTTCAGAGAAAAAGTATTGGTATGATTTTCCTAGAAAGACAAATGACTTTGAACAAATTGATTCTCTTCTAATTTCCTTAGATGAGGGTAGAAAGAATTTATATGAAGGCGCAAAAATTATTTTTGGAATTAATGCAGGTTAATTTTATTTAATGCGGAAGACAGGATTCGAACCTGCGCAGGCACTAAGCCACGAGAGCCTTAATCTCGCCCGTTTGACCACTCCGGCACTTCCGCTTTATATACGGAAAATATCTAAATATAAAAGGTTATCTTATGATCTTTTTTCTATTAAAAAGAAGTTCAATATGATTTTTGAGAATTTATTTGCTTTTTAGTTCTGCTTCTTTTTGTTTTATTTTTTCTTCTAATTTGAGTTTTTCTATTAATTCCTTATATCTGTTTCTGATTGTAACTTCTGTTATTCCTGCAATATCTGCGACTTCTCTTTGGGTTTTTTTCTCGTCGTTAATTAAAGCTGCAACATATAATGCGGCGGCTGCAATTCCGGCAGGGCCTCTTCCGCTTGTGAGTTCAATATCCTCTGCTTTTTTTAAAACCCTTAATGCATCGTTTTGTGTTCTAGGTGAGAGTTTTAAAACAGAAGAAAATCTTGAAATATAATCTTTAGGAGAGCTTTGTTTTATTTTTATTCCTAACTTTCTTATTATAAATCTGTAAGTTCTTCCGATTTCTTTTCTTTCTACATCTGATGCAGTGGACATTTCATCTAATGTTCTTGGGATATTATAAGACCTGCATGCGATATATAAACAAGCAGCAATTACCGACTCCATGCTTCTACCTCGAACAAGTCCTCTTTGTAAAACGTAATTGTATATTCTTGAAGCTTCGTCTCTCACAACATTTGGTAAATTTAAATAAGAAGCAATAACTCTTAGCTCAGCCATAGCAAGCCTTAAATTTCTTTCAATACTTGTAGAAACTCTTTCTTGCCATTTTTTTAATCTTAAGAATTTTCTTGTTTGTTTTGGATCTAATCTATAAATATCTGAAATCTCTCCAATGTTGGTTGTTAAACCTTTGTCGAATTTTTGAATGCTTGTTGGTGCTCCACCTCGTCCTTTTTTTTCGCTTTTATCAAATTTTCCTTGTAAGTCGACTCCAGTGTCAACCATCTTTTCTTCTACAACTAATCCACAATCATTGCAAATTATCTCTCCCAAGTGCGGATCGTAAGTAAGATGTACGCTTCCACATTCAGGACATTTTTTTACAAAAGACATTTTAATCAGATTTCATCGGGTTTGAATTCACAGTAAGATTTTTAAACCTTTTGGATTTATAAACTTTTGGTTTTCTGTAACCTTGCTTGAGAAGTAAAAGTTTTTGAGATTATCTATTTTTAAGATAAATAATTGAAAGAACGATTAAACAAATAATTGACAATAGGGGGATTAATAATAGTGCATATGTTATTGAACAACTGAAATGAAAATGGGGGAATCTTAATCCGCAAGTTAGAGGGTATGTCTTAATAAATTCCAATGAAATGCCAAGATATAGGGACACAGCGATTAATATAATAATTTTGTTTTTTTTAGATTGAAAAATATTCATAAATTATTAAATGAATTCTTGTTTAAATATTTTCCTAAAAATTATTCAATTAAAATGCCATTAACAACCCCTTCTTGACTTGGTCGGTTTGTTATTTTAGCTTTTCCAAGTTCTGTTTCTACAATTGTTCCTTTGGTTATAATGTTTTGTCTTGCTAAGAATCTGTTTGAAGGAGTTTCAAGAACATTTTTTATTTCTATTTTTTTCGAGGTTTTATTTTTCATCTGAATATTTACAAATTTGGTTTTAAGCAAAAATATTTTTTTGTTTCCTCCTCTTGTTTTTTTTATTTTTCTTTTTACTTCCCCTAATTTGATAACTCTTTTTTGCCCTGCTATTTCGTAGGATTTTTTCTTCCTGTTTTTTTTGTATTTCCCGCCTGAGCTTTTTCTTCCTTTTTTCATATTAATGAAGAATAATATTGATTTAAATAAGTTTGCGTTCACTAAGAATTATATATTGTTAAGTACAACCTTGTGCACAACTGCATATCCCCGTATTACCACAATAAGGAACAGAAAAACATAGGGGAGCTTCTGGTTGTGTGCATTCTATTTTATTTTTACAATCAGAACTCGCATTACACTTTTCTCCGGCAACAAATCCTGTATAACATTTGTTATTATAGCAAGTACATTCTAATCCAACGTCACATTCTCCTCCGGCTATACAATCTTGTTCAGAATTACATATTACTGGAGTGGAAGGTTCTCCAATTTCCTCTTGTAGTTCCACTATTTTTACTTTAAGATTTTCATTTTCTTGATTTAGTGTATTAATTTGATCTTCTTGTGAAAATGAAGGTTGTAAAAAGTATCCTAAAAAAAATGTTCCTATAAGAATCAGAACAATTAAGAATATTATCAACCTTTTTTGCATGAACAATATAATAAGTTTGCTTTAAATAATTTTTCTTTTCCCGGAAAAGAAAAGTTTAAAAAGACTTTCAACAAAATTCTATTATGGTTAATGGAATTGAAAGGCCATTGGATTTGTTGAACAATTCCAAAGGAAAAGAAGTTTTAGTGAGTTTAAAAAGCGACAAGCAATTTGTAGGAACATTGTTAGCTTTTGATATCCACATAAATTTGGTTTTGGACAACATAAAAGAAATGCAGAACAATGAAGTTAAAAGAAATCTTGGATTGACTTTTCTGCGAGGAGATACAATAATTTTTATCTCTCCTGCATCAACGGCTTTGAAAAAGGAGTAGGGCGTTTGCCTTTTATTTTTCGCCAGGCCTTGGTTCTTTGGGGCTTAAGTTTAGTTGGAACT
>Ga0210050_1004492_pt1 | contig 11591 bp, 11 predicted proteins | sample CryGey132114_all_FD_185463 | JGI IMG/M metagenome (GOLD analysis project Ga0210050, IMG submission 185463) | Groundwater microbial communities from aquifer - Crystal Geyser CG22_combo_CG10-13_8/21/14_all (SPAdes) (version 2) | ecosystem: Environmental > Aquatic > Deep subsurface > Groundwater ...
TCCTCCTTTTGAAAACGAAGGGTGATCATGTGGAATTCTATATCGGAAATTCGGTCGGTAATCTCTTTCACCGCCGCCTCCGCGCCGCTCACGTGGTGCGGATAGTAAGCAATAGAAAAGATGAGAATCTTTTTCATACTTATTTTTTCTCCTTCTTGGTCTTCTCAATATATTCCTTAAGTGTCCTCTGGGGCACCCATCCAAGTGCCTTTATTTTTCTCGCATCCACGACCGACTCGCTTCTTGTTGTTTTAGTTGGAGGAAGCATTTCAACTTTCCCCCCAAACATTTCCGCAACTTCTAAAAGTGAATGCGTGCAATCTGCCGCAATTCCATATTCATCACCTTCTCCTTTTTCGGCGGCAAGCATAATTCCTTCAATGGTGTCGTCTACGTGCGTAAAGCATCTGGTTTGCGTGCCGGGCGAGCGCACTTCCATTGGTTCACCTTTGAGATATTTCTGCCTAAATGTCTCCACCACTGTCCCATACTCCCAGATCGGCCTCTCTCGTGGTCCGTACACATTGTAGAAATAAATAATGACAAAAGGTAATGCATACCATCGCCCGTAATTTACAACCAACTCGGTATTCGTTGCTTTTCCCCATGTATACGGCGCGAGGTCTCGTCCTTTCACGCCATCTTCGCGTGCGCCAACATTTTTAGTGGAAGACCCCGCATAGACGAGTTTACATTTTTTATCGCGCCAAAACTCAAGCACTGCAAACGTACCATCCATATTTAAATCCCACACCAGATCCGGCTCGTTTAAACTCGCCGCAACACGCGAATACTCACCAAGATGAAAAATAATGTCTGGAGTTTCGGGGATATGCTTTGCTATGTCTTTTGTGTGACCTTCCCGATATTCCACGCCGTCTACATGGTTTTCTTTTGAGCCGGTAAAGTAATTATCGAGAGAGATTACCCTGTAGCCTTCTTTCACTAAACGCTCGCACAAATGAGAGCCGACGAATCCAGCTCCGCCTGTCACAACAGCAGTTTTTTTGTGTTTTGAAATATTCATACTGTTGCACCGCCTGCCTGCCCCGTAGCTCCGCCTAAATTTTGCTCCTCAAAATTTTGTGCGGATGGTACCGGGGTCACTACCGCTAATTTTCGCGTGTCACTCACTCCTAAAAGGTACACGAATTAGTCCTTTTCCTCAATAATCGTGTATTCATCGCGGGAAGCGCTTTTTGCCGCCGCCGCGCCGATGGCGCCAATGCCAATGATAAGTAACAACCCAACTACCCAAGGCGACGACGGTAGTATGCCCCCTTCGATGATCCCGGGCGCGGCGACGGCCGACGCAATTTGGCTCTCTTGCATCTCCTCTTCCTCGGAAACAGGCGGATTTTTAACCATCGTCGACCCACTTATGAAATCTTTCGACACAACGGTTTCAGATTCCACTTGTTCAACAATAATCTCAGTTATAACATCTTCGGAATCTACATTATTATTTTCTTCGTTTTTAAGTTCAGCGGAATACGCAACCGTCCCATTCGGGTACAAAAGAGCAATATCACCACTCAAAGGAAGACCCGTCGTATCTCTGTAAAACACCACCGTCTCCCCTCCAAGCAAGAACGTATTTTCAGGAATTGTGAAGTGAAGCCCTAGGGACTGCAGGTGCCAAAATGAGATATCCAGATCGCGCCTGCTTCCATTTTGCAAAGCGATATTTCCCTCCTCGTCCACCGATATCGAGATGCCAGCCTCCCTCGCAGTCACCGTGATCCTATCCGACACCGCCGACTTGTTATACACAACATCGAGTACAAGCGCATACCTTCCGGGATGCTTCCATGCGTGCGTCACTTTCTCTCCCTCTGTCGTTTTTCCATCTCCAAAATTCCAAATATACCGAATATTACTCTCAATTAATTCACCGTCTGCATTTACTGCGCGTCCAACAAATACCGTATCAGCTCCGACAATCACATCGCGATTTTCTCCAGCATACGCATACAAAGAAGGTTTGGGTGCAACATACTGAGCAGTATTTGTATTTGTAGTTTGCTCCTCACTCTCTACCTCGTCAGTTGATTCTGATTCTTCACTTTCGTATACACCACCTAAAACAGAGAGATTTCCTCTCCCGGGAGTGGGCGCTGACGCAGTAAATGTATTTGTATTTGAATCCGTCCTGTGAAGCGTCTCTCCATCGCCTGCAGCACCCTGATCCGGTGAAAATGTCACACTGTCAATATCCGTAAGTTCAGCGTCACGAACTATCAGCGCTTCGCCATCATTTTTTAAGCTAAATGCACTATCAAATAGTTGTCCGCTGAACGCGGGCCAATCTTCAAGAAATTTTATCGGGTTGTCCGCAATCACCGCATATGCACCGGAGGCAAGAGTGTCGCTTCCGGAAAACGAGTTGATTTTGTGATTTGTGTCGTTTTCATACAATCGCCAATCAGTAAGTGTCACTGATGACGAGTATGCATTAAACACCTCAATCCACTCACGCCCACTATCCGACCCTTCTTCAAGGTCATACATAACCTCACTTATAAGCACCTGCGCCGATGCACTTGCGGGAACAAGCAAAATAAACAAAAAAGCGAATACTGTACTATTCTTCGGATCCATTGATGATTCTTTGTAATTCTTCGGGCGAAATGCCCTCGTCAGCGCGCACGGGCGGTTGCGGTTGTGGCGGCTTTTGCCGCTGTGCTTGCGGTTGCGGTTTGGGCTTCGGCGGTTTTATTTCTCGTCCTTGCGTTGCCTGCGCAATCGCGTCTTTGAGTGCATTTCTCACCTCGCTCCCTTGAGAACCCTTTTGCTCATGCGTTTTTTCTTTCTTAAAATGTGGCTTTGGTCTTTCTTCTTTTTTAACTGACAATTTCTCCCTAAGCACCTCGACAGGAGGGCGCTCTGGTTTTCTTTCTTCTCTTCTTCGCTCTGGTGTAAATTTTTTGCCTCCTGACGGCGCCTGACCTCTATTTTGTGACTGTCCCCCTGAGCTCGATTCTTTATGTTTAACTTTCGCCGCCTCTTGCCATTTTTCATTTACACTACGAATTGCCTCTTCAACAGATTCTCTTCTGCGTCCATAATTCTCTCTAGTGTGCTCAATTATTTTCTCTTTAAAAGAGCGGTTCGTTTCCTCAATTGGTGGAAGGGTCTGCGCCGAGAAGGGTTGTGACCCGACGCCATCAATCATCAACGTAAGATAAATAGAACCGATACCAAGATTAACCATATCTTCCGGATAAAAAGTCGGTTCAAACACCGGCTTCAAAAATTCAGCATCAAGCGGTCCGACGCGAAATATCACAGTGGATCCTACGTTGCCAAAAACAGCATTCCTTACAGTTTCAGACATCTGTTCGATGTATTGGTGTGCAATAGTTAGTGCAAGCTTATATTTCCTTGCCTCCGAAAGTATTCCTTCAAACGCATCATTAACCACCGTCTGAAACTCATCCACATAAAAGTAAAATGGCGGTAAATCTTTCATAACCATTGGGGATTCCTCAGCGCGGGAAAGCGCCGCGAGATAAATTTTAATCACGAGCATACTTCCGAGGAGCGCTGCGTTCGTTTCTCCCATTCTTCCTTTTGAGAGGTTCACAATGAGGATTTTCTTGTTGTCCATCATCTCCCGCACATCAAAAGAAGAAACCGGCTGGCCAACAACATTTCTTATCAACGGATTGGAAATAAACTGCCCTATCTTGTTTTGGATAGCCGGGGTTGCTTCCTGAGTATACCTATCTGAATAGCCGGCAAATTCTTCTTTCCAAAAAGACGCAATGACAGGGTCCGATATGTGCTTAATAACATCTTCTCGAAATGCCTTGTTAACCAACATCCTATTTACATCAATAATGGTAGAGCCCGGATACTCAAGAAGTGCTAGGAGGGTATTTTGCAAAATATATTGCATTCGAGCGCTCCAGGTATCCGCCCAAATGCGCTCAAACGTGCCCATAAGCCCCGAGACGACCTTGTGGCGCTGGTCATAACCAACATCCTCCATAATATTGAATCCGACTGGATTATCGACATCAAATGGCGCCAAGTACAAGACGTCTTTTATGCGCTCTTCTGGAACAAAATCAAGTAATTTTTCAGCCGTTGAACCATGTGGATCAATAAACGCGAGACCCTCGCCATTTTGAATATCCTGAATCGCCATATTTTCCAGCATGGTAGATTTTCCCATTCCAGATTTCCCTATGACGTACATATGCTTGTCTCTATCTCTAGCACGTATACCAAAAGCTATATGCTTACCGCGAGTATGAGTAGCCGCAAAATATGTAATGCGGTCCGGATCATTCGGCATTCTATTCATAGAAATAGTATACCCCGTTAGAAATCCTGCCGAAAGAATCCCCACGCGAAACTTTCGCTCGTTTATCAGCAAAAAAATGTCACACAAGCAAAAAATTTCTTGGTAGAAATTTTTTGAATCTATTTCTAACAGGGTATATCGTATACAAGGAAGAAGCGCGCCCCAAGGCGCGCTCCACTGTTACATTGCGAGTGCAAGTGCGAAAAGTACCGCGACAAGAAAACACGCCATGATTTTTCCTACGGTCCAAGGCACGGATGCGTGCCCATTCTGATGAATGCGCATGGTTCCCTCCAATGCCAGCCATTTCTATTCTACGATACTTTCAGTTTCAGGCTCAAGTGCCGCGCGTGTATATCTGTTACTCGGATCCCATAACATCCAACTGTTGAGTCCTGCATCGTATGCCGCTTGGATTTGAGCACGCACTTCTTCAACCCCGTAATCTCCTCCGTAATCAAAATCCTGCAACCAGGGTCTTAGGACATTTTTATCGTACGAGGGCTTAATGTAAGTCGCCGGAGTACTGGTTCCCATCCTCTTATAAGCATAGCTAAAAATAGGAGTCGTCGTTCCAACTGCACGTGGAATCGCTCTATCCATAGAAAACTTAATAACCCCGTACACATTGTCGTTAGGATTCGCCCACCCGTTAAAATTTGGAGGATAGTGAGACGGATAAACCATGGGCGCAACATAATCAAAGTAAGGAAGTGTACGCTCAAGCACCTGTCCAATAGTTAGGTCATCGTAATTTGTGGCAGTCATTCCAAATAAATCTGCAGACAACACAGGTTTGTATTCTCCTTCCGGGGGATTCCTCAGTTTGTCTGAAATGTAACGGAAAAATCGCTCGAGCTCCCCCGAACGGTCATCATACGAGGAGTGCTCAAAATAAATATCGCTCATATTTCCATCAGACGGGTAGCGAATGTAGTCGAAATTTATTTCGTCAACACCAAGTGCGATCGCCTCTCTCGAAACCTCCAATATATAATCCCAAAAAGGCTCTGCACCGACATCAACAAATGAAAGACCTTTGTAGTCAGTCCACACCGTGCTTGTAGCGCTTGCCTTTTTAACGGCCCACTGCGGATATTTTTCAGTATATAGAGGATCCTGAAAAACAGTCACTCGGCCAATAACGTAAATGCCCCTGTCATGCATTTCTTTAACGAACTCACGGAAGTCAGGTGCTTGACAGCCGCCCCCTCCTTTTTCTGTAATCCCGGAGGGAAACACCACGCTTCCTGTATAGTCTTTAATGTCGACAACAATTGAATTTATTTCCGTCTCATCTGTAATTTCAAAAAGAGATTTCCTGAACGAGTCAGATGTTGCGGCGCACTGAGACATATAAATTGCCTTAACAGCTTTGGGCTTTTCCACGTGTTCAACAATGGGCTCCTTCTCAATCGGCTCATTTGTGATCTCCGTTGTTTTGGGACGCGCAAAATGCTGTGCCTCTTGTACATTCAATACCTCAAGGGAAACGAATCCGGCGACAGCAACAAATGCACTTACAGTAAAAATACTAGTTAATATCTTCTGCATGTTGGTCTCCTGCATTGTTTTTATTCACGTTACCAACGCGCGATGCAGTTTTTGCTCTTCGTATAGAAATTCCAACGGAAATGATAATGACACCGGAAGCTAAAAACAGTACTTTGTCCCAACTACTTGGGAATCCTAAAAATGGAAGTAGCGCTACCCAGGCACCAAGCAACATTAAAATGACATCTTTACCCATAGCCGGCAGTATACCCCGTTAGAAGTCTTAATTGCAATGTGGCAATCTCATTTTTTGTACGAAACTCACGAAAAGACAAGGACTTCTAACGGGGTATACCAGATACCTACAAAGTGGCTAGCTTGTGGGCTCAATAATTACCACAAACTCACCTTTTTGCTTCTCGGGCGCTTTTTCAAATTTATTTAAGATGTCCATTGCACTGCCGGATAACACTTCTTCAAATTTTTTCGTTAATTCACGCGTAACAACGATGGATCTGTTTCCAATATATTCTTCTAACTCCTTAAGCAACCTCAAAATACGATGTTTAGATTCAAATAAAACAACTGTATATTTCGTATTTGCAATTTCTTTGAGCTTCGTTTGTCGTCCCTTCTTGTGAGGGAGAAAACCTAAAAATAAAAAATTGTCTGCTGGTATTCCCGCAATGGAAAGCGCTGCGGTGACACTCGAGGCACCCGGGATCACCTCTACCCTAAAGCCCGCTTCTCGAACTGCTCGAACCAATCGATACCCTGGATCGGAAACGCACGGCGTGCCCGCATCCGAGACATACGCAACGCTCTTGCCTTCATTTAGAAACTCAATCACCTTGTTTGACTGGACATTTTCGATATGTGCATCGAGACGCGTCAGTGGCGTTTCTATTTCATATGCATTAAATAATTTTTTCGTCACTCGTGTGTCCTCGCAAAATATCTCGTCTGCTTCTTTGAGCATACGAATTGCTCGAAGTGTGATGTCTTCAAGATTTCCAATAGGCGTCGCTACCATGTAAAGCACCCCTTCTTGTTGACTTTCCTCCGTCATAGCTCCACTATAGATTAAAGAGGTGCATAATGCACCAACCATCAAATCAGAAAAACCGAAGGAGGAGATGATGGGAAAAGAAGAGGGTAGTGAACTTGGTAAAACCGCAGAAAAGCAGGAGGAAAAACTCACGAAAAATCCAGCAGAGAAAAAAGAAGACGCTCTCGTCGAACGCGAACTTAGGACAAATGCATGTCAAACTTTTGACCCCGACGACTGCGGTAGTCCTTGCTGTATTACAAGGCGCTAACACCAAAACGTAAGATCAGCAGCCGCGGACACGCGGTGGCTTTCATTTATGCAAAGTAAAAGGACCAACCGACTTCTGTCGATTGGTCCCCCCGATACTTACACCCCAGATTTTCCCTCGCGCCTAAGCAGTTGCCTAAGAGCATACTCTATTTTTCTGGGATATTGATGTGCGCGTTTGTCGAGCACGCTGTTCGAGCCAGTCGGTCCGACATTATAGGCGACAAGCATGTCAGTGAGCGAACACTTTCCATAGCTCTCGCAGAGCTTTCTATGGTATGCGAGCGCACAGGTGACATTGGTCTTAGGGTCAAACAGATCACCCTTGATACCAACATCCTCACATGCACGTGTCTGCACTTGGAAAAGACCGTGATCGGTTTCTCCTCCAAGTACATCAAAGCGGCATCCTGACTCCACCATCATCTGAGCTTTGGCAAGCAGATACTTAAACCTGTTGCCGCTAACCATGTGCCAGATGAGATGATCATACGCCTGGCACTTGCCAGTCGTAATAAGCCAGTGAATGCCATCGCGCCACTTTTGAGACAATTCCTCGAACTTACCGTCCGAAATCTCGATTGCGCGTGCTTTTGGCTCAGGCCGCTTCTTCTGTGATCCTTTTAGGAGTTGCTCAACCAACAGATCCAGGGCCTCCTGGTCGTTGGTCGAGTACTGTACAGCACTGTCGTAGTGGTGCCATACAAACCATCCGACAAGAAGCATTAAGGTGATACGAAGTACACAATTCACCCTCTTAAACATTTTGACCTCACTCTTTGCGCATCTGGGCCGAGAACCTCCCCGACCCTCCCGACAGAAATAGTACAATATTTATATTGAAATGTCAATATATGCCTCCTGAATTACGAATTTAATCCTCAATCCCAAAACCTAGGACATCGGATGTCCAAACTCTTCCATTCTGTCCTTGTTTTAAGCCATTAGGACATCCAATGTTCTAATTTCTATCAACAGAATGTTCTTGTTTTAACAAACTCACACCTAAAATACTTGACAAGTATTAATCAATAGTGTATACTACAAGAATCTAAATACTGGAGGGGTTTAGAGACTCCCGTAAATAGGTAAAGGCAACCTTTGTTAGAGGAGGAAGCCCACAACGCTTAATAATGTAAAGGCGATTGGGGAACTCTTCTAAAATCAGGAGAGCTTCCCAGTCGCCTTTGTTCGTTAACAATTAAATAGGTAGAACAGGATAACGCAGAACAATATGCGCGTAAACGCAGACTGCAATGTTATTCCTCTTCTCCGGCTTGAATCGCTTGCTGTTTACGGTGAGTGAAGACGAACCGGAAAGAGGGATCGCAAGATCCCGAAAAATCCGTTCAAGCATATATGTTTGAACGGGGTAGAACGCGGCCTCATTAGAGGCAACCTCCCAACGAGCATTGCTCGCTCGGCAGCTCGGGGTTGCAAAAAATCGCGGAATCCGCAACCGCACAGACATCACACGGGCAGGATGCCCGTGTTTAAAGAAACCCGGGGCGCTTGCAGGCCGAGTGCCGAAGACGCCCCCAGATAGGAGGCCCGCTCGAGAGGGCGGGTTAAGTGATGAAACAGTGGATTGCAAAATGTGCCTCCCACGCCTTTGAGGCGTCGGGACATCTGCTTCCGGCCGATTACGAGCCGGAAATCGACGAGCCAGTCTCGCTAAGACAGCAAGTCGTCACCTCGATAGAGGTGCTCGAAGGCAAGTATTTTTGGGCGGGAGAAGACCGTACCCTACCGTCATTCGATCTTGCATTAAAAATTTTAAGGGCGGCAGCCGCCGCCGAAACCAGTGATGAAGCCCACGCTGTGTGGGCTTCCTGGTCAGGCTGGGTAGCGTGGGGACACCCACCTCCAGTCGGTTTTGAAGAAATCGTAGATCGACTTTGTCGGTCGACGAGAGCCGCTTCTGAAGCGGCTTGGCAAGTAAACGCCTTTTCAGAAGCGGTGGCCTAGACGCGACAACCACCTCCGTGCAGGTGGAAATGTTCTTTCGGTTTTGCAGAAGCGCACGGGCTTCTGCATTCTTTCAAGCATTTGAAGTATCAGTATCGAATGTTTGAAAGAAATCCCCGCGAAGCTATGGCATTTGGTTGTATCTCTAACTACTTCCTTTTACCCATAGCTTCGCGGGGATTTTTACATTTTTTAATGAGTAAACCGCGTCAATAAGTTAGAACATCCGAAGCTAGGACATCGGATGTCCAAACTCTTCCATTCTGTCCTTGTTTTAAGCCATTAGGACATCCGATGTCCTAATTTTGTGCTGGTTGCTTTTTGGTGAATGTATTACTCAATAGCTTCTATTTTCGCCCCGATTTGGGCCAATCGTGAGTGAAGATTTTCATACCCACGATTTACCGGATATACGTTGTAGAGCGTTGAATCCCCCTTTGCCGCAAGCATACCTATTAAAATCAATGTTGCGGGGCGAAGTGCCGGCGGACAAACCACCTCTGCAGATTTTAGTTTTGTCGGTCCATTTATAAACACGCGATGGACATCAGCGAGCACCATATCCGCTCCGAGTTTGATCATTTCCATGTAGTAAATTGCTCGATTTTCATAAACCCAATCATGTATGAGCGTTCTTCCTGTGGCCTGAGTCGCTACAGGAACAAAAAAAGGTAAGTTATCAATGTTAATTCCAGGATACGGACGCGGTGCAATTTTTTCGGGAGAAGAATGCAAATCCGACACCTCCGTAGTGATGTCTACCAGTTTTGTATGGCCGTTTGCCGCAATGTATACATTCCCTTTTTGGTATTTAAATCCCATCGCTTCAAGTGTCAGCAATTCAAGCTCAAGAAAATCTATAGGACAGCGCTCAATGGTGATCGAAGATTTAGTGGTAGCCGCTAACGAGAGGAAAAACATTGACTCAATCGGGTCTTCGCTTGGATATCCTTCTATCGTTTCCTCAATTTCATTAATCCCGCTGACCACAAGCATGCTCGTGCCAATTCCTTCTATACGCACCCCCATGCCCTCCAGAAACACGCATAGGTCTTGGACCATATAGTTGCTACTCGCAAATTTGATAGTTGTCTTTCCCGGAATTTTTGCTGCTGCCATAAGCGCATTATTCGTGCCCGTGTCACTCGCCTCAAGCATTACAATTTCCGCTGATGCTTTCTTTTTTGAATTTACCTTAAACGCGCTTCCCGTTCCCTCTGAAATTTCGATTCCCAACTTTGAAAGGGCGTGCACATGTGCACTCATACTTCTCGCGCCCAATTTACACCCACCAGGACTTGGTATTTCGAACTCTTCAAAAAGGTGCGCCAGTGGCGCAATAAACATTGATATGCTACGCGTTCTCTGTGCCGACTCGATATTTATGTTTTTTAAGTTTATCTTTTTCGGAGGCGTTACTCGCATGTCACCATCTTCTTTCCACTCCACTTTCACCCCGATACTTTCCATTACCTCAACAAGACGATTTATTTCTTCTATACGAGGCATTTTTCTAAGAATCGTTTGACCCTTATTCAACAGCGAAGCACAAAGCATCGCAACTGCAGCATTTTTTGAAATGTTTGTTGTGGCTGAACCAGACAACGGATTTCCTCCTGAAACACGGTAATGCATACGCCTAGCATAGCACTAAAGAACAGAGGCGCACTCCCGCGGGAATGCGCCTCTTCATGTTTCGCAGATTAGCCAGCTGCCACAGCAGCGCCATTTGCTTTCGACGCAGCCTTCTTGGTCTTCGCGGCAGTCTTCCTCGTTGCCGATTTCGGGGCTGGTTCCTTCTTGGCCTTGGTCTTCGCGGCAGTCCTCTTCGTTGCCGATTTCGGGGCCTGCGTAGATTCTTCGGACGGCACCGACTCAATCTCAACGACCCTTAAGCCGTCAGACCCGTCGCTCTTCTTGGTCTTTATATAAGTGATCAAAGCCCGATCACCCCTCTGAAGACCGCTCAGGTCGTGCCTTGTGAGAACTTCCTTGTGGACAAAGATGTCTGGGTCGTCGGGGCCCTCAGGATTCTCGAAGAACCCGAAATCTCCCCTGAACGACTTGACGGTCGCAGAGACGGGACCGAATTCGGCCATAACATCACGACGCCGATTCTTCTTGCCACTGCCGTTGACCTTGGCAAGAAAGTCCTCGTCGATGTCCCCGACGTCCGTGACCGCTGTCGCCTCCCAGCCCTTTTCGCCTTTCTTGTAGGCGAATTCGATGCGACTTCCCGCCTCGGGAAGAGGCAGGCTGGTCGGGATGACGCGTTCTTGTAGAAACACATCACCGTTAATTGGGTAGCTGTCGTCGGGGACGATGAACCCGAAACCCTTATCTTCGTTGAAGAATTTCACGATTCCGTGTGCAAATGTCGGCATGTCGTTTCCCTTCCTGTATCCTGCTGTTAAAACTATGCGAAACGAAACGGGTACCAAAAGTTAGGCACTTGTTCCAAATGGCATGATGCACTAATATCCATAAAAGTCAAGTACT
>Ga0210050_1004500_pt1 | contig 11577 bp, 12 predicted proteins | sample CryGey132114_all_FD_185463 | JGI IMG/M metagenome (GOLD analysis project Ga0210050, IMG submission 185463) | Groundwater microbial communities from aquifer - Crystal Geyser CG22_combo_CG10-13_8/21/14_all (SPAdes) (version 2) | ecosystem: Environmental > Aquatic > Deep subsurface > Groundwater ...
TCTTGTTTTGAAACTAGTCTCTGAATTTTTTCTAAACTTGATTCTTTTTCTGCCATTTTATTTTGATTTCAAAATTTTGTATATTAAAGTTTTACAAAAATTAGTTTATAAAACTTTTTGTATTTTGAGACATAATAATAATTAAAAACTTGAAAAATTATCCCCTAACATGAAGGTAAATTTAATAAAGAGAATTAGTGAAAGGACAGGACTGAAAAATGTGAATGATGTCTTTGCATATATCCATTTTTGCAAAAGTGTAGATTTTGAAGATGGAGTCATTCTTTTTGGGAATGTTCAGCATGATTTTTATGAAGATGCGAGTAAAATTTTAAAATCAAAGAAAAATTATGAGCTAAAAAGTGAAGTTTTATCGAGATATTCAAAAATGGCATATAATCATTTTTTAAAGTTATTTATTTCAAGAGGATTAGTTTCAGAACCCAGATTCGTCAGGAAAGACGTTCAAACAAAATATCCTGTTCTTTCTTCATATAATTTCTTTAACGATTCGGAAATTTATATTCCTTATAGAAAAAATGGGGAAGAAAGGTGGACTGGTAGGTTTCCTAAAGAAGGTTTAACAGACGAAGAAAGGAGCTTTTGGAAAAGCCATAATTATGAGTTTAAATTTTAATTAGTTCATAGTCCTTCAATTATTATTTCTTTTTCATTGAAATGATAAAAGATTTTATAATTATCGAGCCGAATCAGCTTGAGCTTCAGATTCTTTCTTTTTTTTCAAAGCTGAACTTTCGCCGTTTTCTTCATAAGCTAAAATTATTTCTTCAGCAAGAGTTTGAGAAAACTTTTTTTTCTTTCCAAATGATTTATCGCTTGCCCCATGAACTATGCTTTTTAGTGCAAGGTTAACTCTTCTTATTGGAGAAACATCAACTGCTTGAGGATATCTCGCACCACCATATTCAATAATCGTTGTTTCATCTCTTGGAGAAACTTTTTCAATAGCACGAACTAAAATTTCAACTGGATTTTTTCCAGTCCTTTTTTCTATAACTTTGAAAGCTTCAAGAACTATCTTCATGTTTTTGGAATATTTTCCAGTTGCATGACCTAACTCAATTTTGTGTTTTTTTCCTCTGTGACCAGTAAGAGCAATTTTGTTAACAAGCCTTTCAACAATGTTAACTTTCGTTTGACCATGCTTTACAACATTTCGTCCTTCTGATTTTAAAACTAATTTCGGTTCGAGGTTAATCACATTTTTCAATCCAAAATCATTAATTTTTATTTCAGAAATGTCCCACATATCAAAAATTTTAAAATTAATCTTTTTACTTCCAATTTTTATTTCTTCTTTTTCTTCAGCCATTTTAATTTATTTTTTCTCCTTTTGATATTTTTTCCAAATTATTCAATAATTCCTTGTCGTAAGTCTCTATTTTAACATTAAATTTCGAATCGTTAGTTCTCCTAATTCCAAGAAATTCTTCTGGAGTTTTAATTTCAAGATACTCCCGTGTAAAAATTGGTCTCCCAAAACCTTTTTTTAAATTTTTATCACTTTCTATTCCATAAAAAATTGAATCATCTATGTCATGACCGTCCGTAATTTCCTGTAAGTAGGGAATAGCTCTACCATAATATTCATTGCTTGTAAAATCGAAAGTTTTTTCCATTTTATATTTTTTTATATCCTAGAAAGTTTTCTAGTAAAAATCCTTTTAATTTTGGGAATTGGATTATGTATTTTGTTTTATTATTAAGCTCTCTGACACTTGCTCCACGAGATTCAGAATCCAAGCAGACTTTTTCAAACATTCTTCTTGAAGCGAAGTTTAAATCAGTTTTTTCTGATTCATATGCAATTAATTTTAATTCAGTATTTATCTCGGCTTTTGCACTTAATGAGAATTTATTACTAACTCCAAAGAAATTAGTGATATAATCTCTAGGTGTCCTTACATCAATAGTTTGTGCCATTTTATCTTCTACCCTTCTGTATTAGACCCATCCATAATCTATGGAGAGGCTGATCATTTACTTTTATCACTTGGTATCTAATTCCCGGCATGTCTCCCTTACTTTTCCCTTGTTTTCCACCAATTCTTTCAATCATCACTTCATCATGTTCATCAATAAACTTTTGTGCAAGGTTTCCCGGAATAAATACTCCTACTACTTTTCCGTTTTTTGTAAGTTGAACTCTGCAACATTTTCTCATAGCCGAGTTTGGCTGTCTTGCTTCTTTTTGAAATTTAGAAAGAACAATTCCTTTAGCTTGATTTGCTCCTTCAAGAGGATCAGACTTTGCAAAAAGGTCTAAAGTATGCACTTTGTAATCTCTATCTTTCCATCGGAATTTCTTCCTGTCTTTCATTTTTTTAAATGCACTTTTTAATCCCATTGTATATGAATATTCTTAAGAAAATTAGTTTTTAAAGGTTATGCTGATTAATTCAGTAAAATCCACTCTCCGGAATTATGTGCCGAACGCCGCCTCTTGGATTGGAAACGTCACCCTTATATCTTGGAATAATGTGCCAGTGCAAATGGGGAATTGTCCGACCGGCTTCTTCACCATCATTAATTCCGTGATTGTATGCATCGGGTCTAAGATGAATGAATGGAGATTCTAGCGCTTTTCTCAAAAATTTTTCTGAAGATTTATTTATGGGGTCTTTTAAAAAATCAAGGTAAATATCTTCGAGATTTGAATTTTCAATAAGGCTAATTGTTTTTTTTATCATTGGTTTTAAACTCTCCCATTCAGAAGAAGTCAATTCATCTAAAGTTACTACATGCCTCTTTGGGATGATTTCACTATGTCCCGGGTTAACGGGAAATCTATCAAATCTAGAATAAAAGTGAGAATTTTCATATTCAATTTTATTTCCTTCTTCATAAAATTCGCAAAATATACAATCTTTGTTCATCAAAATAGAACTTTTTTAGATTTATAATAATTTACCTTTTAGAAATTAAATAATCCTATAATCTAATCTAAAAAAATCTTTAACAATTTTTTTCATTTCAAGAAGTCGTCTCTTATTTCGTCCAAGAAGTGCAGCTTTGTTTTCAGAACCTGCGTTTACGATAATTTCGGTTGGAGTAATCTCGATCTCTTTGAATGTAACTGGGGCAATTACTGATTGTATGAATGATTTGGCATTTCCGATTCCATTTGGGATTGAAACAACCCTAACACGTTTTTTAATAATATCTGACATCCTCTTTAGGTTTTCCCCATTTTTTCCAAGCGCTCTTGAAAGCTCCTCTTTTCGAACGCCAAACATCACAATTTCGTTATATTTGAAGCAGTATCTTGTTTGTAATTTGGTTATTTTCATAAATAAGTTTAAATAACGAAGGTCCTGCATATCAATCACGTTTACCATTATAATCTTGTATAGTAAGTCAATTTATAAATTATTGTTTTTTATTTTTATTTTAAATATTTAAGAATTTCTTGTCGTCGGTAATATTATAGATTTGTCGCTTCGACAACTTCAGTACTTGCGATTTTTTTGCTTTTTTCATCTTTTGATAAAGCACCAATTACGTTAACTACAAGGCCGGGAAGTCCTGTTCCCACAGGAACTGGCTGATTCAATATAATATTTTCAATGACACTTTCAAGTTTATCTGTTGAACCTTTAACAATCGAATTTACAAATTGTTTTACAGGAGTTTCGAAAGTGGCTCTTGCAAGAATTGAAGCTTTCTGCGCGATTATTCCCATTCTTGTTACTCCTTTCACTTCGCCAGTGTTAGTCATAGCGTCGGCAATCAATTCAAGGTGTTTCATATGAATATCAAGTCCCTGAGTTTCAAGAACATCTTTTATTTCATTAATCATTAATTGTCTTGAAGCTTCAATTCCAAGTATTCCTGCAACTTCGTGAATGTCATTTGAGATAGTTTTCTTTTTATCCACTTCTTTCAATTTCATTATTTCCTTTAAGTTTGTTCCTAGAGTTACAACTGCAAAGTCTTTTCCTCTTTTTACAATTAGAATCTGACTGATTCCTTTTACGCCGGAAATTATTGATTTTTTAATTTTTTCTTTTAATTGGTAAATTTCCTTGAATCCTCCTTCAGACACATTAAGAACAACGGCATTTCCTTTATTTTCAACGTCAAAGCCAAGTTCATTTAATCTTTCACAAATTTTGTTTACTGTGGTATGAGTTTTTTTAAGTTCATTTTTGTCAAGAACTATTGTTATTTTTTTACTTCCAAAATCAACATTAATCTCAGATGAAATATCTTTCAATGGAACTTCTTTTATTTTTTCTGCAAAGATTTTTGCGTTATCTTCATCATTGTGTTCTTTATCAAGATAGATTTCCATTTTCGGAGATGAAGGCTTTTTTCTTGCATCAAAAATTTCTATAATTCTTGGAAGTCCTGTTGTGACCTGCATCTCAGCAACACCTGCCATATGAAAAGTTCTAAGAACCATTTGTGTTGACGCTTCACCGAAGGACTGTGCTGTAACCAAACCGACCGCTTCGCCTGGTGAAATTTTTTCTTTCAAGTGTATTTTGGAAACGTCGTATCCATCTGAACCATATGAAAATTGAATTATGTTATTTCCTGAATCTCTTATGGTTCCGTCATATTCTACACGCATATCTTGAAGGGCATTTGCTAAACGTCTATACAAATAACCGGACTTTGGAGTTCGAAGTGCAGTATCCATAAGTGAGTCACGACCAGTAATTGCTTGGAAGAAAAATTCATCTGGATGAAGTCCTTTTATGAATGGATTTTTAATAAATCCTCTTGCTTTTGGCGATAAATCGCCTTTTTTGAAAAAGGGGAGTGTTCTTCCAGTATAACCAAAGTCAATTCTATTTCCCTGGAATGCTTGTTGTCCTACACATGAAGCCATTTGAGTAATATTAAGAATGTTTCCTCCACCCCCTGATTTAATCATATCACTTACAGGATTTGTTTCAGGAAATCTCTCTTTAACCATTGCACCAATTTTTGTTCTGACTTCATTAAGCACTTTAAGCAGATGAATTTCCCTTGATTCTTCAGAAGATTTCCCTGGGATGAGTTCTATTGTTCCATCTCTATAAGATTCAATAATTTCTTCAGCCTTTTTTTCAGTTGCTTTTATTATTTTTTCACTTTCTTTAATTGTTTCTTCATCAAGGTCAAAATCTTCAACTGAAGCAGTAATTCCAACTTCGGAGAGATAGTTCTTACCCAAATTGAAAGCTTTCCTTATTGAATCAAATGCAACATTTCTCCCAAATTTTTGGTCAATTATTTTTACAAGCTCTCCATCCTCATCTCCAAAAGTAGTTTTATCTATATTTCCACTTATAACTTTTCCTTTTTTGATTTCAATTGAATTGCTTGTGAAGTCTACTTCAGGAATTACCATTGAAAAAATATCTTTACCCGAAATAATTTTTTTATCAAAATTGGATTCAATTCCAGATTTGTAAAGTAGTTGATTTGCATCTTCTCTTGTAAGTTCTCTTTTTCCAAGAACATAATTTCCAGTAACTGCATCAACAATACATCCAATAAGATTAGTGTTATTTTTTGGAGAAATGAGATTTTGTTTTACATCTAAAAGTATTTTTGCTTCCGATCTTGCTTCTTCATTTTGTGGGGAATGGATATTCATCTCATCCCCGTCAAAATCAGCATTGTAAGGATTTGCTGCAGCAGGATGAACTCTGAAAGTCCTTCCAGGGAGAACTCTTACATAGTGCGCCATAAGACTTGCTCTGTGAAGTGAAGGGTGTCTGTTGAAAAGAACAATATCTCCGTCTTGGAGATGTCTTTCAATTTTATATCCAGGTTTTAATTCTTCAGCAATCTCTTCTTGAAGTTCGGAAGTTATTTTTTTCTTTCTTCCATCAGGTCTTATGATATAATTTGCTCCAGGCCAGTTTTCCCCGTTTCTTACGAGTTTCATTATTTTTTCTCTATTCAAATCATTTACGGTTTCAGCGACAGTAACAATTTTAGCAATTTCAAAAGGAATTCCAACTTCGTTTATATGTATGTTTGGATCTGGACTTATGACAGTTCTTCCAGAATAATTGACTCTTTTACCGGCGATATTCTTTCTTATTCTCCCTTCTTTACCTTTTATTCTTTCTGTAATTGTTTTAAGAGGTTGACCACTTCTATGTCTTGCAGGAGGAACTCTCGCAACAGTATTGTCAAAGAAGGTTGTTATGTGATATTGGAGTAAATCCCAAAGGTCTTCGATAATAACTTCAGGAGCTCCTGCATTCAAGTTTTCCCAAAGTCTCTGATTAGCCCTTATAATGTCTGAAAGTTTGTGAGTAAGATCATCTTCACTTCTTTCACCGGATTCTAAAATAATACTCGGCCTTACAGTTACGGGGGGAACAATTAATGAATTTAATATTGACCATTCTATCCTACATGTGACGGGATCAATTCCTATTTTTTTCAACTCTTCATCAAGTATTTTTACTAAATATTCCCTTATTTCCGTCGGAAAAATCCTTGTTTTTCCTTTATAGAAACTTGTTGGCTTTTCCAACTTTACTTTTTCTTGTACGGCCTGACAGTGTGGGCATTTTTTATTATCCTTCGCTTTTTTTGCTCTTTCACTTAGAGAATATTTTTTCAAATCTTTATCATCAAGCATAAGTTTTCCGCATTCTTGGCAAAAACATCTAAGCCCAAGTTCAATTACTGGGATATATTTTAAGTGAATTATTGGTTTAGCGAGGTCGATACTTCCAGGGTGTCCAAGACATTCTTTTATTTTTCCTCCACATGTTCTACATCTTACTCCTGCATCAATTGCTCCAAGTCTAAGATCCATTAATCCTCCGTCGACGGGATAACCATCAATATCATAAAGTTCAGGAGTTACAATTTTTGCAACTGAAATTTTCTTAATCTGCTCTGGACTAAGAAGTGAGAACTTTATTTCCCCAACCTTTTTGCTAACCGTTTTTTTCATTTTAATCTTCGTTAACGGAATTTAATTTTTTTTCAAGTTCATTAAATTTAGTTTTGTCCTCTCCTTTTAGTAAAATGGATTTAGATTCTTTTAAAATTTCAACTGAAATTGGATTTATTTCTCCAATAAGATATTCACTTCTTTCGTTTTTAATCTTAGAATTTCCACCTTCTTCTGCAAAGTAATTTGAAACTATCGATTCTGCTACCCCCAAACTAAAACAATCTTTATATTTTATTTCTGTTTCCATTTTACTCATATTTATTTTTTAATCCAAATTTAGTATTGACGTGAAGACCTTGTAACTCTTCTACAAGAAGTTTGAAAGCATAGGAAATTTCAATAGGTTCGATTTCTTCTGAATGACATTCAGGACAAGAAGTTTTAATTCTTATTTTGTCCTCAAGTGCAACTGCTCCACATTTAGAACAAATAGGAAGAACTACTTTATCCGAGTCATATCTTTCTTTTAATAATAGGGAAGCACCATGTGCAACAAGTGCTTGCTGTTCCATTTCACCAAGTCTAAGAGCTCCACCACGCGACCTTCCTTCAATTGGTTGTCTTGTTAAAAGTGTAATCTTTCCGGATGCTCTTCCATGAATTTTATTTGCTACCATATATTTCAATTTCAAATAATATAAATTTCCAATAAAAATCTTTGTTTCAATCTTTTTACCTGTAACACCACTTCTCATAGTTTCTTTTCCGTCATACCTGAATCCTAAGGTTTTTAATTGCTCTTCAAGATCTTTTTTTGTTTCCCCGCTAAAAGAGGTTCCATCGACGATTTCTCCCCTAAGTGAAGCAGTCTTTCCTGCAAGAAGTTCTAATAAATAACCAACAGTCATACGACTTGGAAGTCCATGAGGGTTGAAAAGTACATCCGGTCTTACTCCTGAATTTGTGAATGGGATATCTTCTTCGTCGATAATCGCACCGATCACACCTTTCTGACCGTGTGATGTCGCAAATTTATCTCCTAGTTCAGGAATTCTCAAGTCCCTTGTTTTAACTTGAACAATTTTATTTCCTTCGTCGTCAATTGTTATAAAAACAGATTCGACGATTCCTTTTTCTTCTTGTCTTAATGTAACACTTGATTCTTTTTTTGTTCTTACTGAAATTTCTCTTGCTTCAGAAAGGAATTTTGGAGGAGATGTTTTCCCAATCATAACGTCCCTCTCATTAATATCAGCTTCGGGATAAATTATTCCATCATCTTCAAGTGAAGCATAAAGCGATTCCATTTTATAACCAGAAACATCTTTTTCAGGAATCACAATTTCATCTTTAAGACCTCCAGCATAATTCATTTCTATAGCTGAATAAGGTCTGAAATAAAAGCTTCTTCCCACTCCTCTTTGAAGACTTCCATTATTCAGGACTAAAGCATCTTCCATATTGTAACCTTCATAGGTCATAATTGCAACTGTCAAATTTTGACCAGCAGGGTAAGTATTTAAGGTATCATAAACAAAGCTTCTAACTAAAGGTTTTTGAGGATATTGTAAAATAGAAACATCAGTATCTAATCTACACAAATAATTTGCAGCGTAAAGTCCAAGAGCTTGTTTCTGAGTTTTTGAACCTCTGTTAAGTCTCGATGACTGATCGTGATTTCCGTATGGAACAAGGCTTGTAACTACCCCTAAGAAAGCAATTGAATCAACTTCAACATGAGTGTGTTCAGTAGTTATTTCTTGCTCATTAAGTGCTATTAGAGTACTTTCTTCTTCTGAAGCATCAATATATTCGACTATTCCAGATTTTACAAGATCTATCCATTTCAAAGTTCCTTGTTCAAGTTGAATCATATGTTCATTTTTTAATCTTGAAATTCCATTTTCAACCACAATCAAAGGTCTAAGAACTCGTCCTGGTTCAGTAGAAATCGAAATACATTGAAGTCCCTCTTTTTCGTGAATACTCAATTCAATTGGAAATTCTCCATTCCTCCTCTTTTCTTTTATAAAATTTGAAAATTCTTTCATATTTTCAACATTACCAATATAATTTCCGTTGAAAAATACTTCAAACCCAGTTGTAATTTCTTTGCTTAATCCAGATTTTTCAAGTTCTTTTATGAATCTATCTTCATCTAAATCAATTCTAGTTGCAACTTTACTCATCAATGCAAGGTTTTTTCTTAACCCAATTTCAGTTCCTTCTGGAGTTTCAATTGGACAGAATCTTCCAAAATGGGTTGGATGAAGTGTTCTTGCCTTGAAATTTTCCTGGCTGCTTTCAAGCATAGAAGAAACTCTTTGTAATTGGGAAATTGTCGCAAGATAATTTGTTTTATCCATATTCTGAGTTACTCCACTTCTTTCACCAGTCCAAGAACCTGTTGCGATTGCAGATTCTACTCTGTGGCTGAATAATGTTGATTTTGCAAGAACTTTTATTGAGAAGAACTTTTTTCTTTTAGAAGATTTTTGAAGTGAATATTGAAGGTCTTTTATCAAAATTCCAAGATTAACTTTGAAAAGTGTTGAGAGCAAATCCCCAGAAAGTCTGACCCTTTTATTTGCGTAATGGTCTTTATCTGTATGAAGGTCAGAATTTTCTTTTGCAAGTAAAAGTTGTTTCAAAAGTTTACAGATTGTAACGGCTTTTTTTATTCTTGATTGTTTGTCTTGACCAATGTGGGGAAACAAATATGAATCAATTCTTTGCTTTACTCTATCAAGAATTTCTTTTTTAGTTCCCTGAAGGTTGGTTTTCTCAGCAATGAACATCATTGCATCTTCGTCTGTAGCAATATTTGCAAACTCGTATAAATTTACAATCACGCTGTCGGTTTCTTTCCCTATATATTTTGCGATGTCAGACTCTTTTGTGAGTCCAAGTGCTTTAAGAAGTATAATTGTGGGGAGATCTTTAAACCTTGAAAATGAAGTTTCAAATAGACCATCTTTACCTTCTTTAATAGTGGTTGGAATTCTATATGTCCCTTTTAGACTGAAAAGCTTCAGGGTTAAAATTTTCTTTGCATTCACTTCAATGAATGGTTGATTTTCTGCAAGATCTTCAGCCATAACCATAACTCTTTCATTCCCCTTAATAATAAAATATCCTCCTGGGTCAATAGGGTCATGATAGTTTTCAATTAATTTATCTTTGTCAAGTCTAGAAGTATTACATACCTTACTTTTTACCATTACAGGAATTTTCCCAATTTCAACAATTTCAGAATCAACTTGCCCATCTTTTTTCACTGTAAGCTCAAGAGTAATTGGAGCTGCATAAGTCAAATTTCTTAATCTTGCTTCATAAGGCATTATTGTTGAAGTGCTTCCATCCGCTTCGATCACTATCGGTTTTCCAACCTCAACTTTACCAAGTTTAATTTTAAATTCTTCTTCTTCTTGTTCAAGCGAGCCAGAAATTTCATCAACGATTTCTTGAATTCTATGTTCTATAAATTCATTATAAGAAATAATGTTAGACTCAACAAGTGAGTGGTCTTTAAGGTATTTTTGCACTACAAGATGATTTTTTCCCTCAACCATTAGACGACAACCCTAAAATATAAATTTAATTCTCCTGTAGAAGGATCTTCTCTTTCGATCTTTATTATATCTCCAACTTCACAGCCTTCTGGAAGATTTGTGTCATTTGAAAAAATTTTTGGTAGTTGGCTTTTAGTGATATTTAGTTTGTTCAAAATCCCTTCTGAATCTTTTTCGGATAATTTGAAATGTTTCGGTTGTAGAATATGCATTTTTTGTCGTCGGTAATTTATTTAGGGATGTAACCACTTTAGAGAGTGTTAAGTGGTATAAAATTGATAAAAAATTAGTTTATAAATCTTTCCATTAAATCAAAAAATTAAGACTTTTTCTAATTTTTCTACACGAAATGTTGTTCTATGGCCCCGAAGGGATTTGAACCCTCGACACCCGGATTAAAAGTCCGGTGCTCTAACCAGGCTGAGCTACGGAGCCATTCGATGCTATTAACTAATTTAAGAGAATTAGTTTATAAAAGTTTTTACAGATGTTTCTTTAAAACTTCACTCAGTTCATCTTGACTCATTGCTCCAGAAAATCTTTCAAGAATCTTAGAATCTTTAATTAAAAGAAAAGTTGGAATTGAGGAGATTTCAAATTTTTGGGCAATTTTAGCATTTTCATCAACGTTAACTTTTCCAAAGCGGATCTTCCCTTCAAATTCTTCAGAAAGATCATCAATTATGGGACTCATGATTGTGCAAGGCATACACCACTCTGCAAAAAAATCTAAAAAAGTAATGCCTTCTTTCACAAAAGATTCAAACTCTCCATTAGTCAACTCTGGTACAATGTCATTTCCGGTCATTTCTTTTAGAGAAAAAATTAATTTATAAAATTTTAGATTTAAATTGGCCAGAAATCTATATAAATAATATCAGTTCTATGATTGTTATGAAAATTAGTTTAGCGGGATTGGCGAAACCAGAATTAAAGAAGGAGGAGAATAGTTCATTCTTTTTTGATTACGAAGAAGTTGAGAAAATTTTAGGGAAGGATCCAGACAAAGATAAAATAATAAATGGTCTTAAAAGATTTTCTCAAAATTGTGCAAGAGTTTGTTATTCTCGGTATGATTGGGAGAGGTTGTTAAAAGAGGATTTTAATAAAAATTTAATAGATAATATC
>Ga0210050_1004512_pt1 | contig 11551 bp, 10 predicted proteins | sample CryGey132114_all_FD_185463 | JGI IMG/M metagenome (GOLD analysis project Ga0210050, IMG submission 185463) | Groundwater microbial communities from aquifer - Crystal Geyser CG22_combo_CG10-13_8/21/14_all (SPAdes) (version 2) | ecosystem: Environmental > Aquatic > Deep subsurface > Groundwater ...
GCGCAATCGTGCGCAGCTTTGTTTCGTCCATGTTAATCACCATTCCTGGATGATCAACCCGCTGGCAATTTTGTGGGTTACTGGTGCCGCTTTGGGCTCATTCCTGGGTGGAAATACGCTAGCCGTTCAGGCTCATACCTCGTTGGACAAGGCTAGGGGTTGCAGAAACAGCGTGGCCAGAGCAATAAAGCGCAAGGTGCCATCAGAAAAGGCAGACGCGCCAAAGTATTTGTCGGATGACTTGTGCTTCCAGGCCAGCTTGATCACGTCGCTGTTCAGGTTGTCTGGCTTGAGCAGGAAGTCATCAAAAAACGGGGCCACCCGTTGAACCGTCTTGCGGATGAGGCTGTATGCGCTGGCGAATTTTTCCGTCTCTTTCAGGCGGTAGAGGAACGCGGCCAGGTTGGAGCCGTCAGGCCGTAGGTAGTCGTTGTCGGCCACTTTGGCGGTTTTGCGCAGGGGTGAACTTGGGCTGGTGTCGTGCACGTGGTAAAGACGCCACCGATCCAGACGAGCCCTGACCCAAGACGCAATGCCGATTTTCAAGTTGGCATTGCTGATGCCTGCTTGTTTTCCTGCGTCCATGGCCGTCAAGGGGGTTATCAATGGCCTCGGATAGGAGCTCTTGTCCCAAAAGCTGACGGATTCATTCAGTGGGAAAAGATTGTCTTCAGCGTCACTTTTGAGTGTGAGCGTGTAGCCATTGACATCGTCGCAGAACGACAGGCGAATGTTGATGGTGGGCGTGACCTTCGAGCCAAAGTGCAAAAGTTCGTCAGCACCCCCGGTGGTTCTGACGAACTCATACAAACGCCCTTCCTTGATGGCCTGAAGAAAGGCGAACACGCCGATGAAATTGGATTTGCCCGAACCATTCGCACCAATGACCAGGTTGATGGGCCTCAACGTGACTTGTCCAGTCGACGCAATGCTTTTGAAGCCGTCGATGGATATCCAGTTGAGTTCTTGTTGGGTCATGGTTGCTCGAATTCAAATATTGTCAACGTGACTGTTTACTTCCCCCAACTATCCCTCAACCCCACCGCCAAATTAAACACCGGCTTGCTACCCTGCACATGATCCACACGATCCGCCACAAAGTACCCATGCCGCTCAAACTGAAAGTTCTGGCCGGGCAGGGCGTTGGCCAGTGACGGTTCGACGATGGCCGTGATGACCTTCAGGCTGTTCGGGTTGAGCGTTTCCAGAAAGTCTTTGCCGCCGGCGTCGGGGTTGGCATCCAAAAACAGGCGGTCGTACATGCGCACTTCGGCATTGACGCCGTCGGCCACGCCGACCCAGCTGATGGCGGCTTTGACCTTGACGGTTTCGCTGCCGGGGGTGCCGCTTTTGGTGTCGGGCACCACGCTGGCCAGCACCGCGGTGATGGCACCGTTGGCATCGCGGTTAGCACCGGTGCATTCGATGACGTAGCCGCCTTTCAGGCGCACCTTGTTGCCGGGAAAGAGGCGCTTGTAGCCTTTGGGTGGCACTTCTTCAAAATCTTCGCGTTCAATCCACACTTCTTTGCCAATGGCGAAGTGGCGCACAGGGCTTTCCACGCCTTCGGGCGTGTGGGGCAGGGCGGGCTGGGTGCAGGGTTCCAGGTGGCCCGGCGCAAAGACTTCATCCCAGTTGGTCAGCACCAGTTTCACCGGGTTCAGCACGGCAAAGCCGCGGTGTGCGCTGCGCTCCAGCGTTTCGCGCAGGCATCCTTCCAGCGTGGCGTAGTCGATCCAGCTGTCGCTCTTGGTCACACCAATGCGTTCGGCAAACAGTTGCAGCGCCTCAGGGGTGTAACCACGCCGGCGCAGGCCGACTATTGTTGGCATGCGTGGGTCGTCCCAGCCGCTGACACGGTGGTCATACACCAGTTGTGCCAGCTTGCGTTTGCTGGTGATCACATAGGTCAAATTCAGGCGCGCAAATTCGTATTGGTGCGGCGGCGGGCTGGCCAGCAAACCTCCTTCGATCAAGCGCTCCATCAGCCAGTCGTAAAACGGGCGTTGGTCTTCAAACTCCAGTGTGCAGATGCTGTGGGTGATCTGCTCCAGCGCGTCTTCAATTGGGTGGGCAAAGGTGTACATCGGGTAGAGGCACCATTTGTCGCCGGTATTGTGGTGGGTGGCACGGCGGATGCGGTAGATGGCCGGGTCGCGCATGTTGATGTTGGGTGACCCCATGTCAATCTTGGCGCGCAGCACCATGGCCCCGTCTTCATACAAACCGTCGCGCATCTGGCGAAAACGCGCCAGGTTGTCGGCGGGCGTGCGGTTGCGGTAGGGGCTGTCCACGCCGGGCTTGCCAAAGTCGCCCCGGTTCACGCGCATTTGCTCAGGCGTTTGTTCGTCCACATAGGCGTGACCGGCTTCAATCAGGTACTCCGCAGCGCGGTACATGAAGTCAAAGTAGTCGCTGGCCTGGTACGGCTGGTCGTTACCGGGTTGGCTCCAGTCAAAGCCCAGCCAATTGACTGCGTCGATGATGCTGTCAACGTATTCGGTGTCTTCCTTTTCGGGATTGGTGTCGTCAAAGCGCAGGTGGCACACGCCACCGTAGTCGCGCGCCAGGCCAAAGTTCAGGCAGATGCTCTTGGCGTGGCCAATGTGCAGGTAGCCGTTGGGCTCTGGCGGAAAGCGCGTGCGGATCTTGGCCGGGTCGCTCTGGCCTGCGGCGTGGTGGGCGGCATCACCCGGGCTGCCGGCCCAGCGTCGTGATGCGTAAGTGCCTTTTTCCAGGTCAGATTCGATGATCTGGCGCAAAAAATTGCTGGCTTTTGCGGCCTCTGGTGTGGTTGCCGGGGTTTTGGGATGGCTGTTGGCGGGCGTGGGGGAGGTCATGCGGGCATTTTAGACGGCCAGATTTGGGAGACAGTGCTAGGCGCAAAGCGCGCCGTTTAGCTCTGCTAAACAATCGATTTGCAACGACGCAATGGGCCCAAAGAAGGCTAGGCAAAAGTACAACTTATTGCTTTACAAACCCTGAGCTGGCCCGACATTGAAGATGCCGTGCAGCGTGGTGCCATTGTTCCCTTGGCCGCACATGCCTTGTGGGCTTTGTGGGCCTCGTCAGACAGTGCGCAAAGGGTGGCGGCCGAGCCGCCAGTTGCGGCAGATCAGGCGCCAAAATCCTGCGGCAAGCCGTCGAATTCGATATTCAACCTGTTTTCGTAACGGGCCCGGGCTACGCCAGCAACGACTCGGTAAACGCATTGATGGCGTTGATGTCGGGGGCCAGTTCGGTGTAGGGCAGGTGTTCGCGCTGCAAGATCAGCCGTAGCCCGGCATCCACTTCCTTGGCCTGTTCCTCATCCTGGAAACGACCGCTGCGCACGTACTTCTTGTCGCCACGGCGCACCAGGACGTTGATGTTGTCGTTCTGGCGGTACCACTGCAGAATTTGCTCGCGGGTTTTGGCTACGTCACAAATGTTGTCGGCGTAGTTTTCGTTGTAGAACAACACCTGCGGCAGTGAGCACTCGGTAATCAAAAAGTGGACCTGTCCGTCGATCAGGTTGAGCATTTCATACTGGCGTTGGGCGATGTAGTACTGGTTTTTCAACACTTCAAAGTTCTGTTGCCAGACCAGCGATTTGGCGTAGTCGGGGATGATCTCGACCGTTTTGCCATGCAGGTTCAGGTACAGCACGATTGCTGCTGAAAACAGCGATTTGTCACTGCCCGGACCGCCAATGATGTTGATGACCTTGGTCGGGTACAGCCGCATCTTGGTTTCGGGCAGATGGTTGATGACTTGGGTATAGCGGATCGTCATGGCAGCAAATGATACGGCGTTTTGGTGTCTGTCGCGATCGTCATGGCACGCATTGTCATGGCGCGCGTCTGGCAGGCATGACTGCTATGCTTACGCCCGTGTGTGCGCCCGGTCGGCGCACTGGCTTCAATTTTTATCTGCTGCATGGTCATGGTTCGTTTGAATTTTTTACGATCGGGTCAGCTAGCGCTAGCGCTGGCGCTGCTGGTTGGACTTGGGTTTGCCGGGTACGGCCGGGCGCAGACGACGGCGCCAGTGGTTGAACTGCGCCCCTTGCGCGCTGTTGCCATTGCCCCCTGGCGCGAGGCATCGGCCAGCGTTCTGGCGCGCAACGAATCACGGCTGTCGGCCGAGGTGGCGGGTACCTTGTTGCGCTGGACGGTTGACGCTGGTGCAACGGTCAGGCGCGGTGACGTGCTGGCGCAACTGGACCCGGCTGACTACCAGTTGGCTTTGACGCGTGCGCTGGCGGCGCACGACGCCGCCCAGGCACGCCAGGTCTTGACGCAGTCGCAGCTCAGGCGCGCACAAGAGCTGGTGGCACAGGGCTTCTTTTCAAAAGAAGCCCTGACCCAACGTGAAACAGATGTCCAGCTGGCCGCCAGCGACCTGGCCAGCAGCCGTGCCGCGCTGGCCAGTGCCCGGCGACAGCTGCAGAAAACCACCTTGCGCGCACCGTTTGCTGCCAGCGTCAAGCAGCGCCTGGCCCAGGTGGGCGAGGCGGTTGTGGTTGGCGCGCCGCTGTACGTGCTGGTTGAAGCCGGGGCGTCCGAAGTGAGCGCCGCGCTGGCCGTCGACGACGTGGCAAGCCTGCGCCGCGCCACCCAGCCGGTCTTTGAAACCCAGGGTCAGCGCTGCCCGGTGCGGCTGCTTCGTCTGGCCGGTACCATCACCGCGCCAGCGCGCACCCAAGAGGCTCGCCTGGCGCTCAGCGCAAGCTGTTCGGCTGTGGGCGCTGAAGGCCGTTTGCTGTGGCAAGACAGTCGCACCCATGTGCCGGCGGCGCTGCTGGTGCGCCGCGCGCAGGCGTTGGGTCTGTTTGTACGCCAGGACGGCAAGGCCCGTTTTGTGCCATTGCCTGGCGCGCAGGAGGGACAGTCGGCCCAGGTGGATTTGCCGTTGGACACGGCACTGGTGGTGCGTGGCCAGAATGCATTGCAAGACGGCCAAGCCCTTCCCTGACGACCCGGGTTTTGCACCATGAAGCTGCTTGAAGCGCTGATTCGCAACAGCCCGCTGACCAACATTGCCTTTGTGGTGGTGCTGTTGCTGGGCCTGCTGAGTTACACCAGCATGCCACGTGAGCAAGACCCCGAGATCAACTTCAATTGGGTCAGTATCACCGCCGTACTGCCGGGCTCCAGTGCTGAAGAAGTCGAGCGACTGGTCACCAATCCGCTGGAAGACGCCATCAAGGGCGTGCCCGATATCCGCTTTGTCACCAGCACCTCGCGTGAGAACGTCAGTGGCCTGCTGGTGCGTTTTCGCGAGCTGTCCGAGCGCAGCTTCGACAAGCGCATGAATGACCTGCGCCGCGAGATCCAGAACAAGGCCAAGAGCGAATTGCCAGCCGAGGCCAAAGACCCGCTGGTGCTGGAGATCACCACCTCCAATGGTTTCCCGACCGCGTCCATTTTGCTGCTGGGACAGGCCGACGACGAAACCCTGCGCCTGGCCGGACGGCGTATCAAAAGTGACCTTGAGCGTATCAAGGGCGTTGACCAGGTCTACGCATCGGGCCTGCGCACGCCTGAATTGCTGATCAGCCCGAACGCGCAGGCGCTGGCAGCGCGCGGCCTGGTCAGCACCGACGTTGCGGACGCGGTGCGCGCCTGGTGGAAAGATACCTCGGGTGGCACCCTCAAGACCGATGGTGGCAGTTGGTCGGTCCGCGTCAAGGGGGTGCAGGTGGACCCGGCGTTGCTGGGCGCGCTGCCGGTTGCGTCGGCACAGCGGCCGGGTGTGTCGGCGCGGTTGGCCGATGTGGCGCGTATCGAACGGGCACGAGCGCCAGCTTCGCAATACGCGGCCTCAAACGGCCAGGACGCCATTTCAATGGCGGTCACCAAAAAATCGGGCACCAATACCTTGCAGCTGGTGGATCAGCTGGGCAGTTTTATCCGGGATCAAAACGCCGTGCTGGCGCAGAGCGGCTTGCGCTTGATGCTGTCAGACGACCAGACCATTCCCACCCGCGATGCCATTGGCGTGATGCAGACCAACGCGCTCTATGGGCTGTTGATGGTGCTGGCGGTGTGCTGGGTGTTTTTGGGTGCCAAGGTGGCGCTGCTGGTCAGCATGGGTATTCCGTTTTCATTGATGGGCACGTTTGCCGTGCTGGCCGCGCTGGGTTACACGGTGAATGTCTCGGTGCTGCTGGGCGTGGTGATAGCGCTGGGCATGCTGGTTGACGATGCGGTTGTGGTGGTTGAGGCCATTTACTACCGCATGGAGCGCGGCCAGGCCGCCCTGCAAGCGGCCTTGGAGGCAATTGCCGAGGTCTGGACGCCGGTGCTTGCGTCGGTAGCAACCACGCTGGCGGCTTTTTTGCCGCTGATGCTGCTGCCCGGCATTGTGGGCAAGTTCATGTTTGTGATTCCGTTTGTGGTGACGCTGGCGCTCTTGATTTCCCTGCTGGAGGCGTTCTGGATGATGCCCGCGCACGTGCGTTCGGTTGGCCTGAGTCTGGGTGACCATTCACCGGTGCAGCGCTGGCGCAACGCACTTAACCGCAAGTTGCGGCTGCGCTACGGCCAGGTCTTGGCGTATGCGCTGCGTCGCCCCAAGCGACTGGGCGTGTTGGCGGTCAGCTTTGTGCTGGCGGCCGTTGCGCTGGTGGCCACCGGTGTGGTCAAGGTGCAGTTTTTTGCGTTTGACCCGATTCGCGCGTTTTATGTCAATGTCGACATGCCGCCCAGCGCCAGCCTGGAAGACACATTGCGGCAAACGCAGGCGGTTGAAGCGGCGGTGCGTCAGCACCTCAAAGGCGTGGGTGACGGTGTGCTGGATGAAGCGCGCTCCAGCACGTCCAATGCGGGCCTGAAATTTACCGAGACCGAACCGGTTTATGGTGACGTGTACGGCCAGGTGTTTGTGTCGCTGAACCCACGGCGCACTGGTGCGCGCGACGTGCAGCAGGTGGTCGACGACATGCGCACGGCGATCGAGTCGCTGCCCGGGCCGGGTCGCAAGAGTTTTACCGTGCTCTCGGGCGGGCCACCGGCCGGGCGGCCGATCAGCATCAAGGTGCGCGGTGACGACTACCCGCAGATTCAGGCGGCTGCTGATGCGCTGAAAACCATCGTCAGTCAGTTGCCTGGCGTAACCGATGTTCAGGACGACAACGTCAGCGGGCGGGCCCAGCTGAGCCTGCAGCTGGACCCTGATGCGCTGCGCAGCGCTGGCTTGAATGCGGCACAGGTGGCGCGATCGGTGCGTCTGGCCGTTGACGGTGAGGTGGTGGCCTTTACCCGTGACCAGGGCGACAAGATCGAGGTGCGTGTGCGCAGTGATCGGCTCACCCGTGCGGACCCGGCGGCGTTATTGAACGAACCCCTGGCGCTGCCCAATGGCCAGGTGACCCGGCTTGGTGCGCTGGTGCGCCAGGACGTCAGCCCGGGGCGTGGCTTTATCAAACATTACAACCTGCGCCGCACCGTGACGGTAGAGGCCAATCTGGACAAGGCCGTCACCGACACCACGGTGGCCAATGCCGGCATTCGTGCTGGCTGGGACAAAATCCGCGCGCAACATGTGGGCGTCGATCTCGATTTCTCGGGGGAGATGGAAGACATCCAGGAGAGCCTGGATGCCATGCAAACGCTCTTTTTGCTGGGTGTTGGCCTCGTCTTCCTGATCCTGTCGGCGCAGTTTGTCAGCTATTGGCAGCCCTTGATGATTCTGGTGACGGTGCCGCTGGCGTTTTCGGGGGTGGCCTTCGGTCTGGCTTTGACGCAAAACCCCTTGTCGTTGTACACGCTCTATGGTGTGATCGCGCTGACCGGTATCGCCGTGAATTCGGCCATCGTGCTGATTGACGCCGCCAATGATCGCATGCGCCGCGGCATGCGCACCATCCATGCCATCGTCTGGGCGTCCAGGCGGCGTGTGGTGCCGATTGTGATCACCACGACGACCACCATTGGGGGCTTGTTTTCACTGGCTTTTGGAATTGGCGGGCAGAGCCTGCTGTGGGGGCCGGTGGCCTCCAGCATTGTCTGGGGCCTGATGATTTCGACGGTGCTGACGCTGTTTGTCGTGCCATTGCTGTATTTGACGTTTATGCGCGGCGCTGACCAGCGTCTGCCAGCACGCGCCGTCTAGTAGTCCGGTCCGCCAAAACGCTTACATGAAATCGTGTCTTTTCCAGCCTGGCGTTGTTGTTCGTCGTTGCCATAGCTACAGCTATGTCGCCTCCTCTCGCCTAGCCAGTCTGAAAAATCCATCGATTTCATTTTTTAACTGTTTTGGCGGAACGGACTACGAGTTGTCAGATTTTTTCGGGGCTGGCGGTGCCGAGGCTCAGTTCGGCAGCCGACAGCGCGCCGGGGGTATTGCCCAGTGTGTAGGGAATTGACACAAAGGCGACAAAGCTGACGGCGAGAAAGGTGCCGCCGACGATGGCCAGATACTTGGTCACAAATTCTTTCAGCTCGGACTTCATGGCTAACTCCTGGGTTGGTTTTTCAATGGCGGTATCTTGTCATGCCGACCTTAAGATTTTCTGAGCCTTTACGCCCTGTTACGTCTGAAACAAGTCTGCCCGAATCTGTATCAGACAGCGTGCTGAGCGGTTGTGTCGGAAAGATTTTTATGGCTGTGCAGCGATAATTCCGCGACGGAAGGAAATGACCATGGATGTTGTATTGTTGATCAAGGCTGCGCTGATGGGCCTGGTGGAGGGGTTGACCGAGTTTTTGCCGATTTCAAGCACCGGGCATCTGATCCTGGCGGGGGCTTTGCTGGGCTTTGACGATGAAAAGGCCAAGGTGTTTGATATCGCCATCCAGACCGGCGCCATCTTTGCGGTGATCCTGGTGTACTGGCAAAAAATCCGTGACACCGTGGTGGCATTGCCCACCGATGCGCAGGCGCAGCGCTTTGCGTTGAATGTGCTGATCGCGTTTGTGCCAGCGGTCGTGCTGGGCTTGCTGTTTGGCAAAGCCATCAAGGCGCACCTGTTTACCCCCGTGGTGGTGGCCAGCACCTTTATTCTGGGTGGTTTTGTCATTCTGTGGGCTGAACGTCGGCAACAGCGCAACCCTGCCGTGGCGCGCATTCAGGACGTCGACGCCATGTCGGCCATGGACGCGCTGAAAGTAGGCTTGGTACAGTGTTTTGCGATGATTCCGGGCACCAGCCGCAGCGGTGCCACGATCATTGGCGGCATGTTGCTGGGTTTGTCGCGCAAGGCTGCGACTGATTTTTCTTTTTACCTGGCCATTCCAACCCTGATCGGCGCGGGGGCCTACAGCTTGTACAAAGAGCGCACGCTGCTGTCGCTGGCGGACACACCGCTGTTTGGTGTCGGGTTGGTGGTGTCGTTCCTTAGCGCCTGGCTGTGCATTCGCTGGCTGCTGCGCTTTATTTCAACGCACAGTTTCAACGGCTTTGCCTATTACCGGATCGTGTTTGGTCTGGTGGTGCTGGCCACCGCCTGGAGCGGAACTGTCGTCTGGTCCGCCTGAACTCTGTCAGCTCATATTCAGCAACGCGGTTTCGATGGCTGCGGCGCTGGCCAGGGGCTTTTCCATGGGAAACAAGTGGCTGCCGTCGAGCATGATGATGCGCCCTTGCGTGATGCGCTGCGTGAGCGTCATGCCAACCTGCCTCATTTCAGTCGAGCGCGTGCCGCCAATGAACGACACCGGGCAGCGCACCGGATGTTGGCGCAACAGGGTCTCCAGGTTGTCGGGCAGCGTGTTGTAGATGGCGGTTTCCACCGCGCGGTCAAAGCGCAGCACCCGCCGCAGTTGACCGTCCACCACCGCATCACAGGTGCCGTGCGTGATGTAGTCCTCGAGCACCTGGGGGTACCAGCGCGCAAACGCGCGCTTGCTCTGGAAATGCGCCAGCGCGCTGGCTGCGTCAGGCCACTGGTTGCGTCGGCGCCGACTGACCTTGCCGGGCGATACAGCGCCCACCAGTTGGGTGCGCTTGGCCATGCCCAGTGCCGTGGCGCGCCAGCCGCCGACGATGGGTGCGTCCATCAAGACCACCGCGCGTACAAGCTGGGGATTTTTTGCGGCTGCCATCAGGCTCAAAAAGCCGCCCAATGAATGACCGACCAGACAGGCTGGTTGCCCGGACTGTTCCACCAGGGGTTGCACGAAATCGAGCAGTTGTTGCACCAGATGCGGCCAGTTGCTGGTAACGGGGTAACGTGGGTCGTGACCAAACTGGTCGATCGCCTTGAGCGCGTAGCCGCGCGCACGAAGCGCCTGGAACAACACGCCGTAGGTGGGCGCGCCAAAGCTGTTGGCGTGCGAAAAAACGATCAATGGCCGACGGTTCGGCATGGTGTCAGATCAGCTTTTCGTCCGGGGTCGTGATTTTTTTCAATGGGCGGCTGCGCTGGGCGTTCTGCATCAGCGGCACCGTGGTGTGCCCGCCGTCCCACATCGGATCCTCAATGCTGTCAAACACCTCACGCAGCTTGACCCCCCAGCTGTTGTGCATCATCTGGAAATAAGGGTTGTTTTCGTCGATGCAGACCACCTTGTCGGTCTGGAACTGATTGGCTTCATAGACCACCATGTCCAGTGGCAACCCGACTGATAAATTGGACTTGAGCGTGGAATCCATCGACACCAGCGCACACTTGGCGGCCTCGTTCAGCGGTGTGTGTGGCGTGATGACGCGGTCCAGCACAGGCTTGCCGTACTTGGATTCACCAATCTGAAAGTACGGTGTCTCGGGTGTGGCCTCGATGAAGTTACCAGCGGAATAGACCTGGAACAGGCGCATTCCTTCGCCCCGTATCTGGCCACCAAAGACCAGACTCACGTTGAAATCCACGCCAGCCAATTTCAGCGATGCAGCGTCACGTTCATAAACGTGGCGAATGGCCGCGCCCAGCACGCGCGCGGCGTCAAACATGCTGCGCGCGTTCCAGATCGTGATGGGCTCGCTGTCGTCGTGCTCCTTGAGCTTTTCCACCTGCAAAATCTCTCGCACCGACTGCGAAATGCTCAGGTTGCCCGCCGACAGCAACACCATGAAGCGGTCACCGGGTTTTTCGTAAACGATCATCTTGCGAAAAGTGCTGATCTGGTCCAGGCCGGCATTGGTGCGGGAATCGGACAAAAACACCAGCCCGGCGTTGAGTTTGATGGCGACGCAGTAAGTCATGGGGGTATCCAGGAAAGGGTGCATAGTGTAAGTTGCAGGCGTAACCATGCACCCCCGCTGTGCGGGCTTCAACGCGCTAAACTCAAAAGCAACTGCCAGACCAGAGGTTTCCCATGTTGAAAGCAATGCGTGTTTTTTGTGCATCTGAAGTGCGCCATGGGCGATCACTCTGGCACAGAATAGGGTGGTGCGCGAGCCGTGTGGCGAGCTTGCTGCTGGCTGGCAACGCCATGGCGGAGCAGAAGCCATGGCAAAAAAAATCGCTACGCCTGCCAATGTTCTAATTCTAATTTCGGTTCTTCATCCATTTCGGTCGAACCGGGCGACGCCACTGCGCCACATGATCACCCTTGCCCAGACGCTGGCCTTGTTCAAAATCGGTGTGACGTAACTGATGTTGACGACTGACAAAGTCCACCCCACGTGC